>OBZL01000002.1_pt1 | contig 256215 bp, 245 predicted proteins | sample 1476921 | NCBI WGS metagenome assembly OBZL01 (sample SAMEA2580239, study PRJEB22360) | human gut metagenome | biome: human gut; feature: human-associated habitat; material: faeces | place: Denmark | collected 2008/2010
TGCTAGTTTAAATACGCCTCCAAAGTTAGATTTTTGTTCTAATTTTGGAGGCGTATTATACAGCTATATGGTCCTTCTTTTTTATAATAAATGTAAATGTCCATTTGGAAAATGATAATTGGAGCGACGTTTAAATTCAAAGGTTGCGTCACCTTGGTTCAGCAACGGTTCGTTATGTGGATGGACACGACACAGTTGTTTAATTTCATCCATGTTTTCAAAATTTTCGACTAAAATGCCGAAATCGTTCTCGCAAGTATAGTTGTAAACGACTGCGGTAGGATGTTGTTTAATCCCCATTTCTCGAGCAACTTTTTGGTCGGTTTGGAAAGATTCTTTGACAAAATCTGATTGTCGGTCTTTACGATACATATCAATATCCCCGCCGGCCGCTAGAAGTAGTTCTTCTGATAACTCAGGAGAGTAAGCTAGACCGTCTTCAGCTACTGCTTTTTGTAAGCCAATCAACAATTGTCGGCCTTTTTTTCGGCCTTGTAACTGTGCTGCTTTATAGTCAAGAGCGGCTGAGTATAAATCTTCAAAAATTCGATTCCGTCGTTTAATGTCATTGATCGGAATATGTTGACGACTCAAAAATTCATTGATCGTTTTCATGTTTAATAAAGGAATAAAGCGCAATTGTATTTTCTTCTTGTCGTTAACAGACAATTGTATAATTTCTTTTTCAATTTCTAAACAGACGCCGCCTAAAGGATTGACGAACAAATAAATTTCAACCATTCATACTTCCTCCAATGCCATGCTTTTTCAAATACAGGTGCCAGAACGTCAGTGCTTCGAATACTAAGGGGCAGTGGTCCGCATCATGCGTTGAATCTTGTTAGGTGCAAGCGTAATGGGAATGTTCAAATCAGCCATTAATGTTTGAAACGCTTGCTTGCCGCTTTCAGCTTCAGTAACTTCTAACTCTAATTCAAAATCGTGCTGTTGGTTATACCAACTTTCGTCTAACGCAAGTAGTCCTTGAGGAATTTGTTTTTCTGCACGTGCTGTTTTTAATGAACCAATTAAATGGATCGAGGCGATTTCAATCCCTAATTCTTGTAATTTCTTCGCCACAGCCCCCTCAGTAGGGAGTTGATTCCTTTTGATAAAGTGGTTCGCCGTCTCAAGCGATAAAGGGTCATTGATTTCTAATAATCCTTCTGGCGCAGGAACTTTTAAGGTTAACTCACCACGATCTGCTAATACGCGAATTCTTAAGCCCATTCGTTGTGCTTTTAATTGAAAATCGTCCGTATCAAAATAATGATTTGTTTGCGTAAAAAAGTCCGTTTTTTGAATAGCAAAATGGTCGCTTAATCGTTTGAAATCTTGCGGACTAACTAATGTTTTAAATTCAATTTCTAAGTGCTCACTCATGGGGTTCTCTCTCTTTCTTAAATCACTCCAATTTTCACATATTATATAGGTTTCCGTCAAGAAAAGTGGTCTTCTCTGTGAAAATTTTTTCTAATGAAAGGCGTTTGGAAATCAAATAGCGAATAACACCCTATTTTAGGAAGGACTGTGGTAAAATAATCAGTGAATGAAATTCAAGGAAATTGAGGGATCTACCATGGAACGAGAGTGGGAGCTGTTTTTAGCGCCATATGAACAGGCGGTCAGCGAATTAAAAGTAAAACTACGAGGTATTCGTAAACAATTTCGGGAGCAAGATAAACACATACCAATTGAATTCGTTACAGGACGTGTGAAACCAGTAGATAGTATTTTGACAAAGACGGCTATTCGGCATATTCCTTTAAATCGGATTGAAGAAGAAATGCAAGACATTGCTGGTTTGCGGATTATGTGCCAATTTGTGGAAGACATTTACCAGGTAGTCGCACTTTTAAGAAATCGTAAAGACTTAAAAATTGTGGAAGAACGGGACTACATTGAAAATAAAAAAGAAAGTGGCTATCGTTCGTACCATGTGGTGGTGGAATATCCTGTACAATTAGTCACCGGGGAAAAGATTATTTTGGCCGAAATCCAAATTCGGACACTCTCCATGAATTTTTGGGCAACGATTGAACATTCTTTGAATTATAAATATCAAGGTGTCTTTCCTGAAGAAATGAAAGAACGCCTTCAGCGAGCGGCAGAGGCAGCCTATTTATTAGATGAAGAAATGTCATCTATTCGTGAAGAAATTCAAGAAGCACAACATTACTTCTCTCATGGCCGTGGATTGCTAGAAAACGAATACTATAAGCAAATTAAAAACGAAACACCAGAAAATCAGTAAAGGAGTCTGCTTATGAAAGTGGCGATTGTTCATAACTCGGAAGAAAAATCGAAACAAGTCACAAAACAACTGACAACACTATTAGAGCAAAATCAAATTCAAATAGACAATCGTCAACCTGAACTTGTGATTTCAGTCGGCGGAGATGGTACGCTTCTTTCCGCTTTTCATCGATTTAATCATCTGTTAAACGAAGTAAGTTTCTTAGGTGTACATACCGGACACTTGGGTTTCTATACAGATTGGCGTGATTATGAATTAAAAGAACTAGTTGAGAGTTTGTGTATTCATCGTGAAAAAAGTACGAGTTATCCATTATTAGATGTGCGGATTCGGTTTAGAGATGGGAAACCAGATAAACATTTTTTAGCATTAAATGAATCAACAATTAAACGAGGAAACCGGACGATGGTGGGCGATGTGTTTATTAAAGACGAACTGTTTGAACGATTTCGTGGTGATGGGTTGTCGATTTCGACCCCAACCGGCTCTACTGCGTATAATAAAAGTATTGGTGGGGCTGTTTTGCATCCTAGCATTAATGCGTTTCAGTTAACCGAAATCGCCTCCTTAAACAATCGTGTCTTTCGAACATTGGGGTCACCGATTGTAATCGCACATACGGAGTGGCTGGAGATTAAATTACAGGAAAGTGATGATTATTTTGTCACGGTGGACCAATTAGATATTTATCAAGAAAATATCGCTTCTGTCTGCTATCGAATTGCAGACGAACGGATTCATTTTGCCTCTTATCGGCACATGCATTTTTGGCATCGAGTGAAAGATGCCTTTATTGGTGAGGATTAATTAAACGATGGAATTTCAATGGACATATGACAAAGAAACAACACAACAAGTGAAATATTTTTTAAAGGAACAAGGTGTTTCAAAAGGGTTATTAGCTAAGGTGAAATTTCAGGGTGGTAAAATTCAAGTGAATGGGACCGTTCAAAATGCCATCTATCCTTTACAAACTGGCGATGTCGTTAAAATGACGATTCCAGATGAAGCGGAACATGAGACATTATTAACAGATGATGAACCGATTGAAATTGTGTTTGAAGATGATCATTTTTTAGTAGTTAATAAGCCTGCTGGCATTGCCTCAATACCTGCTCAGTATCATCCTTCAGGAACGATGGCGAATCGTGTTAAGGGCTATTACAAGCGACAAAATTACGTGAATCAAGTCATTCATGTCGTGACTCGTTTAGATCGAGATACTTCTGGGCTGATGTTATTTGCGAAACACGGCTTTGCTCATGCTTTAATTGACCAAGAATTACGAGAAAAAAAGGTGACAAAAATTTATTATGCCCTTGTTGGTGGAGCGATTGAGCAGTTAAACGAGCATCAATTGATTGAAAAGCCAATTGGGCGCGACTTGTCCTCTTTATTAAAACGCCAAGTTATCGAAACAGGTCAATTTGCTAGTACAGAATATTGGCTCGCAAAAAGAGGAGCCAAAGCAGCAGCTGTGCGCATTCAGCTCCATACAGGACGAACACACCAAATTCGGGTACATTTTGAAGCAATTGGCTGTTCATTGTTAGGGGATGAGATGTATCATGGAAAGATGGATCAAGGAATTGAGCGGCAAGCGTTGCATTGCATGGAACTGATTTTTACTCATCCTTTTACCAAAGAAACGGTTCATCTGATTTCCCCACTAGCGGAGGATATGAAAAGTGTAGATGATACGTTATAATAATAAAGAGGCAGGAGGGGAAAGTGTAAGATGAATGAAGGCCAAGAAATGGAAGAGCAATTTGCCCTTCTTTTAGAAACGCTAAAAAATCAACAAATGAACGAATTTCGTGAGCTATTTTTAGCGTTACACATTTATGAACAAGGACAATTTTACCAATCGTTAGATGAAAAAGACCGACAACATTTATACAATTACCTATCTCCGAAAGAACTAGCGGATATGTTTGATGTTATCGAAGAAGATAATGAGAATATGAAAGATTATTTAGCTGAAATGCGCCCAAGTTATGCAGCCGATATGTTAGCTGAGATGTATACCGATAATGCGGTGGATTTACTAAATATGTTAGATAAAAGTCAAAAGGCGAAATATCTTAGTTTGTTAAGTAGTGAAGAAGCAGGCGAAATTAAAGAGTTACTTCATTACGAAGATGAAACTGCTGGGGCGATTATGACCACCGAATTTGTTTCGATTGTGGCGAATCAAACAGTGCGTTCTGCGATGTACGTCTTAAAGAATCAAGCGGACATGGCAGAAACAATCTATTACGTTTACGTAGTCGACCAAGAAAATCATTTAGTCGGCGTTATTTCGTTGCGGGATTTAATTGTTAATGATGATGATACCTTGATTGCTGATATTTTGAATGAACGGGTTATTTCAGTTCATGTTGGCGATGACCAAGAAGATGTCGCGCAAACAATTCGGGACTATGACTTCTTAGCTGTGCCAGTTACAGATTATGATGATCATTTGTTGGGGATTGTAACAGTTGATGATATTATTGATGTTATCGATGATGAGGCCGCTAGCGACTACTCTGGTTTAGCTGGGGTCGACGTTGAAGAAGTTAGTGAGAACCCTTTAAAAGCCGCTTCTAAACGATTACCTTGGTTAATTACGCTGCTGTTTTTAGGGATGTCTACGGCCTCGTTAATCAGTAATTATGAGTCGTTAGTTAGCGAAGCGAGTATTTTAGCCGTTTTTATTTCTTTAATTACTGGAACAGCCGGCAATGCCGGGACACAATCATTGGCGGTCGCGGTACGCCGTTTGGCTATGAAAGATGAAAAGGATAGTAATTTTGGTCGCTTAATCTTAAGTGAAGTGCTCACGGGACTAGTGACGGGGGCTGTGACAGGTTTAACCATTATGATTGTGGTTGGCGTGTGGCAACATAATCTTCCGCTTGGATTTGTGATTGGGATGGCAATGCTCTGTGCAATTACTGTGGCGAATTTAGCAGGGAGTTTAATCCCAATGTTAATGGATAAATTAGGGTTTGATCCCGCAGTTGCCAGTGGCCCGTTTATTACTACCTTAAGTGATTTAACCAGTGTATTAATTTATTTCAATATTGCCAGCATGTTTATGCGTTATTTTGTTTAAAAAATTGCACTTATTTATCATGAGACTAAGGTAAAAGGATTCGTTGGTTTGCTTGAAATCAAAAAAGTGAGATAGCCGTTAATACGACGGCTACCTCACTTTTTTAGATACAAGAAATTAAACAATTTTTGTGCCATGGACTTCTGTGACTTTTAAAGTGTCCATCACAGTTTGAACGTTTTCTGTGGAAATACCGCCACCTGGTAAAATAAGAATCCGTTGATCTGCGTAGGCAATTAATTCTTTTAAATGATCAAAGTTGTCTTCGATAGGGGTACCAGCTGGCCCGCCGTGAGTTAAAATACGCGTCACACCACGCTCAGCTAACCAGTCGATCGCCTTAAATTGGTTTTCTTTCGACAAGGCATCAAAAGCCATATGGAAAGTGATTTGCAAGCCTTCAGCTGTTTCAATGAATAAGTCCAAAGCTTCTTCATCTAACCAACCGTCCTCAGTTAAACAGCCAATAACAATGCCGTCGGTTCCTAATTTCTTTGCTTCGATTAAATCGGTATGCATAATTTTTAATTCAATATCATTATAGACAAAATTGCCGCCACGAGGACGAATGATTGTCATCACTGGTACAGAATGTTCGCCAGCGTATGCTAAGACTTCTTCAATAACACCAGTACTTGGCGTCGTTCCACCCACGGCTAAGTTATCGCATAATTCGATGCGATTCGCACCTTTTTGAATGGCTTGGGGAATCTTAGTGAAATTTTCGGCACAGAATTCTTTAATCATTTCTTATCGCTCCTTGCTTTTTCTTCACAGGCATTGTACCATAATTCTGCTTACTACCATAGCCCTGAAAAAAAGAGTGCAACTTTTTATAAGAGAAAATGTTCATTTGATGAACGTAAGGAGTTTTAAATGTTAAAGAAAATTGAACGAGCACAACAATTATTGAAAAAAGAAGCAGCTGTATTTCGCTGTCCAACTTGTCATCAACCAATGCATGTAGAAGGGGTTGGTCTGATTTGTCAACAGAGGCATCAATTTGATTTATCCAAGAAAGGCACGTTATACTTTCTAAATCATGGCGTTCAGACAGAATATAATAAAAAAATGTTTACTTCTCGAGGAAAAATGATTCAAAGTGGCATGTACGCGCCTGTTTTAAACAAAATTATGCACTATCTTCCTCAAAATAAAACAGTAGTCGATGTTGGTTGTGGTGAAGGGAGTTTTCTAGCTGAGTTAAGTCAAGCAGGCTTATCTGGACTGAAAATCGGGTTTGATTTATCAAAGGAAGGAATCTATTTAGCAAGTAATCAGCCAATTGATGCGTTTTGGTGTGTGGCGGATTTAACGAATTTGCCATTTGCGGATCAAGGGCTTGATACGATTTTGAATATTTTTTCTCCTTCACATTATCAAGAATTTCGGCGAGTACTAAAAGCTGACGGGACTGTGATTAAAATTATTCCTGAAGAGAATTATTTAAAGGAATTACGAGCGGCTTTTTATCCCAATGACGAAAAGAAACAAAGTTATTCCAATCAAAAAGTAGTCCAACGTTTTGCCGAGGAATTAGCTGTGGAAGTAGATGAACGAATAACTTATTGCTTTGACATTCCCGAGGAAAGACGGTTGGATTTATTAGAAATGTCGCCATTAGAGTGGCAAGTTTCTCAAAAAGTTAAAGCCGAGCTACAACAGCGACCATTGGAAAAAATCACGATTGACGTCCGCTTGTTAGTAGGTCGTAAAAGATAGACTTTTTTGTGAAGAAAATCCTAAAAAAGTCTTGCAATAAAGTGACATTGGTGTTATATTACTTACAAGTTGTTTTTTCATTGGTTTTTATCAGGGTCCTGTTCTGATAAAAGTTAGTGAAGAGACCTTCACTAACGTAACGACTCGCCGTGCTAGACACCGAGACGGTACGTTTTTTTTATTGGTTAGAATAGCTGCCGCCTGACATCATCGCGTCATGCGGTTTTTTTTTGAAAATAAGTATTGTGGGCGCTATTTATTTTGAATTTATGCTAAAATGAACACGATTGATATTTGAGGAGCTGAAGATAGTTGACGAACCATATTGTTTTATTTGAACCACAAATTCCAGCAAATACTGGAAATATTGCACGGACATGTGCAGCGACGAATACACCGTTGCATTTAATTGAACCTTTAGGATTTTCAACAGATGATAAACACTTAAAACGTGCCGGATTAGATTATTGGAATGATGTAAATATTACGTATCATAAAGATTTGGCTGCCTTTTTAGCCCATGTGGCAGGCAAACACTTGCATTTAGTAACCAAATTTGCTCACCAAACATACAGCGAGGTCAATTATAATGATGGCGAGGACCATTATTTCCTTTTTGGAAAAGAAACAACGGGCTTACCAGAAACGTTTATGCGAGAAAACGAAGAAAAGTGTATCCGAATTCCTATGAATGATGAACATGTGCGCTCGTTGAATCTTTCTAACACTGCCGCACTAATTGTTTATGAAGCCTTACGTCAGCAAAATTTTCCGAACTTAGAACTGACGCATCATTATGAAAATGATAAATTGGATTAAAAAAAGTTAAGACAGTAGCGCTTTTTTCAAAAATGTCAGAAGAAAGTGGTTTTATTTATACTGTTGGCCAATTTCCAAGCCTAGAACAAAAAACAATTTAGATTTTTGTTCTAGGCTTATTTTGCTTGGATTACTAGAAACTTCCATGGATATTTTCGCAGGGAAGTGATAAACTAGAAAGACATATGAAGAGATAAAGAAGTTTGGAGAAGTTACATGAAATTATATTTTACACGACATGGAAAAACTGAATGGAATCAACAGAAACGATTTCAAGGAATGACAGGGGATTCGCCGTTATTACCAACTAGTTATGATGAAATTAAACAATTAGGCCAATATTTACAAGATATTCCGTTTGAAAAAATTTATTCTAGTCCGCTATTACGTGCCAAAAATACTGCGCGGGGAATTCAACAAGAATTGACTCATCCAGTTGAAATTGTTTATACAGATACTTTAAAAGAATTAGGTTTAGGTCGTCTAGAAGGACAATATATTGAAGAAATGCGTAATTTTTATGGAGAAGAATTAGATCATTTACGGCATCGTTTAGATTTGTATGATCCAACAATTTTTGATGGTGAACCAATCGAGCAAGCGATTCAACGGATTTCAGAAACAGTTGCTGAAGCGGCGAAGCAGCACGAAGGTCCAGTTCTATTTGTCGGACACGGAGCAGCGCTGACGGCGGCAATCCAAGCGATGGCTGGTAAACCATTATCAGAATTACGGACAATGGGCGGGCTGTTAAACAATAGCCTTTCAATCCTTGAAACCAAAGAGGCATCAAGGAACATGCCGTACGACTTAACGTTATGGAATGATACGTCTTTTTTAGCTAAAGAAAAAGCACAATAAGCACACAACAGAAAGGAGGGCTTGTAGTGGTAACACTTTTTGGTGAGGACGAAGAAAAAGCCTTTATTGTTGGGACTGTACAAGCAATCTTTTTTGAAAATCCCAGTAATTTTTATAAAGTCGTTCTTGTAAATGTGACCGATACAAATACAGATTATTTAGAAAAAGAAATTGTAGTAACTGGTAGTTTTGGCCAAGTTCAAGAAGAGGAACCCTATCGTTTCTTTGGTCATTTTGTGGACCATCCTCGTTATGGCAGACAGTTTCAGGTGGATAGTTATCAGCAAGAAAGACCGACTTCGGCTAGTGGGGTGGTTAACTATTTATCAAGTGACAAATTTCCTGGCATTGGTAAACGAACTGCTGAAAAAATTGTTGAAGTATTAGGGGAAAGTGCGATTGACCGAATTATTGATGACCCGAGTGTTTTGGAAGAAGTTACTGTTTTAAATGAAAAAAAACGTCAAGTAATCGTCGAAACAATTCGCTTGAATCACGGGATGGAGCAAGTGATTGTGGGACTAAATCGATACGGCTTCGGTAGTCAGTTAGCTTTTTCAATTTATCAAACCTATCAAGAAGAAACCCTTTCTGTGATTCAAGAAAATCCTTATCAGTTAGTTGAAGATATTGAGGGAGTCGGATTTAAACGAGCGGACAATATTGCTGAACAAATCGGCATTCAGGCGGATTCTGCTGTTCGAATTCGGGCAGCGATTTTACATGAAGTGTTTGAACACTCCATTCGCTCAGGCAATACGTATGTTCAAGCAGATGTTTTGTTAGAAGAAGCGATTCGGACCTTGGAAGCAAGTCGCCCAGTGGAAATCTCACCTGATCAAGTGGCCAATGAAATCATTACGTTAGTCGAACATGGAAAAATCCAACAAGAAGAGACTAAACTTTTTGAGAACAGTCTCTATTTTTCTGAATGGGGCATTGGTACTTCGATTCAACGTTTACTTTCTCGTAAAAAAGAAATTCATTACGAGGAAGAAGAAGTCCAAAAAAATATCCGAATGATTGAGAAACGTTTAAATATTCAGTATGGCGACTCGCAACAAGCAGCGATTGAAGAAGCGATTAAATCGCCGTTATTTATTTTAACTGGAGGGCCCGGAACAGGGAAAACAACTGTTATTAATGGGATTGTCTCGTTGTTTGCGGAACTAAATGGTCTTTCATTAGATCTCAAAAACTACACGCAGGAGATGTTTCCAATCTTGCTAGCGGCGCCAACTGGGCGAGCAGCGAAACGCATGAACGAAACGACAGGTTTACCTGCAAGTACCATCCACCGTTTGTTAGGCTTGACAGGTCGTGAAAAAAATCCGAGTTTAACCGCCAAAGAATTAGAAGGCGGTTTGCTAATTGTAGATGAAATGTCAATGGTGGATACTTGGTTAGCCAATACGTTATTAAAAGCTATTCCGACAAACATGCAAGTGATTTTTGTTGGTGATAAGGATCAGCTACCGTCTGTCGGTCCAGGTCAAGTCTTACATGACTTATTGCAAATTAACGAAATTCCCAAATGTGAGTTAAACGAAATTTATCGTCAAGGAGACGGTTCAAGTATTATTCCTCTTGCCCATGAAATTAAAGAAGGAAAGTTGCCTGCTGATTTTCAAAAAAATCAAAAGGATCGCTCGTTCTTTGCAAGTGATATTGGTCATATCGAAGAATACATTCGACAAATCGTCACAAAGGCAAAAGCAAAAGGGTTTACGCCACAAGATATCCAAGTTTTAGCGCCAATGTATCGTGGCGCAGCCGGCATTGATGCCTTGAATAAGATGATGCAAGAAATCTTCAATCCAAATGATGGTAAGAAAAAAGAAGTCAAATGGAATGACACCGTCTATCGGATTGGGGACAAAGTTTTGCAACTAGTCAATACGCCAGAATTAAATGTGTTCAATGGAGATATGGGAGAAATCGTCGGAATTACTTTAGCCAAAGACTCAGAGGACAAAGTGGACGAGTTGGTTTTACAGTTTGATAATAATGAAGTAACGTATAAAAGAAATGAATGGAATAAAATTACGCTATCGTATTGTTGTTCGATTCATAAAGCGCAAGGTAGTGAATTCCGCATGGTGTTACTGCCAATGGTTCATCAGTATAGCCGAATGCTGCAACGAAATTTGCTGTATACAGCAGTGACACGTAGTAAAGAATTATTAATTCTACTAGGTGAGGTTTCTGCTTTTGAAACATGTGTCAAAAACGAATCGGCTAGTCGCATGACGATGCTAAAAGAACGAATCGTGAACGCAGAACAAATGACCTTAACGACTAGAACTCAGTTAGAAGCCTATGAAGAAGGTTTAACGGCAGACCATCCATTTACTGAAAAGGAAACAAAAGCTGTCTCTTATGAAACTGAACAGCAATCAAAGAAAGCCAATCAGATCAAAGAAACAGACGAGCAATTAGTTGACACAACGGTACAAGAAGTTTCGCTATTTGCTGATGAAGGGGAAGAGTCAACCCCAGAAACAGCAAAGAAAGCGACAAAAGTTGTCGAAGAACCATTACCAAAAGAACCACGACTAACAGTCGAAATTATTCAAACAAATGCTGTTGATCCAATGATTGGAATGAAGGATACGACGCCTTATCAATTTATGTGAGAAAAGGAAAGAGTGCCATAAGTCGTTTTGACTTATGGCACTCTTTTTCAACCTTAAGGGACTCAGTTAAAACCAAAACAAACGTTTTTGTGTGGTATAAACCATATCAATACTTCGTTTGCCTAAAATCTCGCCATCTGCGTGAATGGTTTGTGGAATCGTCGAAACAATTCGAATTTTGCTTGATTGAAAATGATGAAAATGCTTAGATTTCCCTTGTTTTTGGCGAAGCAATAGGAAAATAAGCCACAAAATTTTAAAAATATTGATTCGTTCCACGACAACTAAGTCCACGACTGCTTTGCGAGGATTGGCCGTCGGTATAATTGATACGCCCCCGCCAAAATAAGGATGATTTGTGACCGTACATAGGAAAGCACGATTAAATGTGTATTGTTTACCATTCATTTCAACTAAAATTGGAAAGCCTTTTTGTTTAAAAAAGACATGAATGATTGAAGAAATATAGGAAAGCGAGCCAAGCTTAAATTTATTTAAGGCTTTTTTTGATGACGATTCGTTGGTTTTTTCCACGATTGCCGCATCTAACCCTAAGCCAACATTATTGGTGGCTAAGCCGATTTCTTCCTGGTTGGCTTCTACATAATGAATCGTTTGAATTTCTTTTGGTCGTCTGGTGCGCAGGATTTGATGCAATGCTTTATCAATATTCCTTGATAATCCCACCCCTCGTGCAAAATCATTTCCAGAGCCGCATGGAATATAGCTTAAAGGAATAGCTGAATCATATGGAAGTAATGAATTAATGACATTATGTAGTGTGCCATCGCCGCCTAGCACGACTAGGATTGGAAAAGTTGAAACGTCTAAGTCTTCAGACCAAGGAAGTAAAGTTGTTTCTGCAAGTTCCTTCGTCAATTCTTTTTCATGTCCAGCGTAATCAGTGTAAAGAGCCGTATATTTAAGTTCTTGTTGCTTGAGTTGTTGAATCACTTTTCTAGCGACTTTTCGGCCATTGCCGCTACTTGCCTGCTCGTTGATAATAAGATAGTAGTGAATGTTCATTGAGCTCCTCCTTTGAATCGCTATTGTCCATTATACCAGAGGGAGGAACTTCTGCGAATAAAGATTGCTTAAAAAAGTAAAAAATGACTAGAAAAAGGCACGAAACAATGCATGAGAGGTGAAAACTGCAAATAAGTGCAAAGTAAAACAGGGCTTTCATTGACTATTTTGACTTTCCATATTAGAATGTGAACTGTTGCAATTGTAACCAAGGTTCATCAACCATCCCTTGTAAAAAAACTCGGAGAAAGAAGGAAAAAGTATGCAAAATTCGTTTCAAGCCAATCGAAAGCTAAGAACAGTCTTAGCCAATGGTATCATTATGGGCTTATATATTGTCCTCTCTTTATTGGTTCGGCCAGTTTCTTCTGGTATGATTCAATTTAGAATTTCAGAAAGTTTGAATCACCTAGTCGTTTTCAATCGCAAATTGATGTGGGGTGTTTTAGGCGGCGTTATCTTTTTTAACTTATTTTTTGGTTTCGGTGTAATGGATGCTCTGTTTGGTGGAGCGCAAACATTATTTGCGTTGAGCTTAACAGCTTTTTTACAAAAAAAGGTACCAAGTATTCCTGTTAGAATGTGTCTAAATAGTCTATTTTTTACTGTAAGTATGTTTTTTATTGCCTTTATGCTAGTACCAAGTGGCGGTCAAGCATTTTGGACAACTTATGGTTGGTTAGCATTAAGTGAAGCGATTATTATGACGATTTCAGCACCAATCATGTATTTTATCAACAAGTCATTAAAATTTGAAACACGTATTTAATTGAAAAGATGTGGATAGAAATGATTCATCCTTTGAATGGCAGTGAAGAAAAGTGTCGTTGCTATTAGTGAACTAAGTGGTAGAATGAACTGTTTCTACCTCGTCTTTTTTACATAAAGAATAAGATCTACATTTTTTCTAAAAATTTTCATGTAAAACTTTACTAGTCTGTTGGAATACACTATGATAGTGTAAGATAAACGGACTATTGGAAAGTCACAGCAGAGGAGTTTGAACATGTACACATTTAAAATCGGTATTCCGGCAGAAGTACACGATACATTTGTTAAAAATCACCCATTATGTAATTTACTACAGTCATCTTCATGGGCAAAAGTCAAGGATAACTGGGGTTCTGAAATTGTTGGGGTTTATGAAAAGGATACATTAGTTGCATCAAGTTTAGTTTTAATCAAACCATTACCAGCCGGTTTTACGATGTTATATACACCAAGAGGTCCAGTAATGGACTATACAAATGAACGTTTGGTCAACTACTTTATGGCTGAATTGAAAAAATTTGGCAAGAAAAAACGAGCTTTATTTATAAAAATGGATCCTGCGGTTCACTATCAAGATTTCCATTTGGGAGAAGAACATCAACCGCATGCTGAAGCGACATCTATTATTGAGACCTTGAAAAAAGCAGGGGCCAAATATCAAGGACTGACAATGGATATGGGGGCCACCATCCAGCCCCGCTTCCAAGCGAATATTTATCGTGAAGATTTTAGTGAGGAACAATTGTCAAAAAGTACCAAGAAAATGATTAAAACAGCTGAAAAAAAAGGGGTAGTTGTGCAGCAAGGGCATGTTGACTTTGTTGATGAATTTGAAAAAGTCATTCAATCAACCATGGAACGCCAACATATTTCTTTGCGGAATAGTGATTACTTTAAGAAGCTGTTGAACATTTACCCAGAAGACTCCTTTATTATGCTGGCGCAAGTCAATTTAAAGGAACGCTTAGATAGCACGCAACAACGCTATGACAAAAATCAAAAAGACTTGAGTAATTTGAAAGAAAATCAAGTGAAAAAGCGCCATAATTTAGAAGAATTAGATGCTTCCTTGACTCGGGAACTAAAAGAATTAGAAGAAAATATCGCAGAAGCTGGTGAAATCGTCACGGTTGCTGGCGCCTTGGCTGTGACATTTGGTCCAACAAGTGAAATCCTTTATGCTGGCTTAGATGATCGTTATAAACGCTACATGCCAACATATGTGACTTGGCGAGATGCCATTGAAGAATGTTTTAACCGTGGCTGCGAAAGCTGTAATATGGGCGGCTTAGAAGGTAGTTTAAATGATGGATTAATTAAGTTTAAAGCGAACTTCAACCCAACGATTAATGAATTTATTGGGGAATTCGATTTACCGGTTAATAAATTATTATTTAAAGCCAGTGAATATGCCTATAAATTACGAAAACAAAAAAAATAAATAAAAAACACATGAACTAAAAATCAAGTTTGATTTTTAGTCCCTGTGTTTTTTTCTATAGTTTTTGCGTTGCATTCCGTTTCATTAAGCGAAGCAAAACGCTAGCAATTGCTGAAGCAGCTACACCAGCAACAAGAGCTTCTGGCACACCAGAACTGAAAATCGTCGCAATAATAGCTAGGTAAACAGCAGTTCCAGCTTTACCAATAATTTCAGCATAAGCTGAATTAAAAAGAAAATAAATCATGTTCATGACTAAAATGGTATTCGTTGCTGAGCCTAAAACACCAGCCACAAATAAGGAGACAGGTTGCGCTTTTTCCTTCGTTAATTTATTTAGCCATTTGTAAGCGAAATAAGGAACGACCCCAATTAAAATCCGCGGAATGAGCACAATTAAAAGAGCCTTCCAACTACCGTGATCGGTACCGATCACGGGAATAAATGGAGAAAAAACAAACGACAAAGGTGTTGGTGCTGTCGTATTTTTAATTAAGCTAATGATCCCAAACGTGCCGCCCAACATACTACCGATTTTTGGCCCTAAAACAATGGAACCAATAATTACAGGAATATGCATCGTGGTCGAATTTAAAGGACCTAATGTGATAAATCCTAGCGGGGTTAAAGCCAGTAAAAGTAAGATAGCTAAGAACATGGCTGTTAACGTAAATTTTTTCGTGTTATTCATAAATTACTCCTTGTTATCAGATGCTAAAATTTTCATCACTGTTTGAAGGATATCTTCAACAGTGGCAAGTGCGCCACGACCATAATCACCACAAGCTAAAAGAGCCTCACGTGGGATTATTTCTTGATAGCCGACTTCTTTTAAAATGCCAATATTTCGTTGGACAATGGGGTTTTGGTACATATACGTATTCATCGCGGGCGCAATAATTTTGGGTGTTTCAGGATAAAGCGCCAAAGCAACTGTTGATAATAAGTCGTCGGCAATCCCATGGGCTAATTTCCCAATTGTATTGGCCGAAGCAGGTGCTACTAAAAATAAATCCGCTTTTTTAGCTAACTCAATGTGATTAATTTTACTGGGATCAATTTCCATCATGACATCCGTATGCACTGGATTCTTAGAAAGTGATTGTAAGGTCAGCGGAGTGATGAACGCTGTGCTGCTTTTAGTCATTAAAATTTCCACATTGTAGCCAAGCTTAGCTAGTTGACTTGTAATATCTGCTGCTTTATATGCAGAAATGCTGCCAGAGACGCCTAATAAAATAGTTTTCATTGTTGTTCTCTCCATTTCTTTTCAACATTTTTAACGATCATTGAACCAATCCCTTGTTTTGAACAAGCTTCTTGGACAATGCCCGTTTCGTTAATTAATAATCCTTCGTGTTCTGTTTCATGAACGTTCATCAAGTCATTGGCTAAGACAAAGTCACACCGATTTTTAACCAAAGCGGCTTGTGCAACCTGGACAAGTTCTTCTTGTGAAACGTCGACAAGTAATTTAAAGCCCACTAAAACAGTTTGGGGTTGCTTGTCACGAATCATTTGGATGACTTTAGGATTTTTCTTTAGAAAAATTAATAATCGGTCCGTATCAGATGAAATTTTTGTTGCTGTTTGAGGAATATCAGCAATCTGATTCAATGTGTTTTGAACGATAGTTACCAAGGCTTCTTTGGTCTTTGGCAATGTTTGTTCGCTTAATTGTTGAGCAAAAGAATCAATAAATTGTTCTTCCGTTTGCGCGGTTTCCGTCGTAAAATCACTGACTGCCATTGCGTGAACAATCGCATCAAATTGCTTTTCAGCAAAGAGTTGTTCTAACGTAGTGGCTAATTCAACCGTTGTTTCTATTTCTTTAATTGATAAGTCCAATTGTTGGGTTGGACGTAATGCATGTTTGGTTGTTACGTAGGTTACGGTGTGTCCAGCAGCTAAAAAACTTTCAGCAATTGCTTTTCCTAGTCCGCCAGAAGAATGATTGGTAATCGAACGAACATTATCAATCGGTTCTGACGTTCCGCCAGCAGTAACTAAAACATCCATAATCAAAACGCCTCCTTAAGAAATTCGGACAATGGTCCGTCCAATATGTTGGCCTGCTTGTAATGCTTCAAAAACAGGGGGAAGTTCTTCTAAAGTAATCTCTTGATACACAGCTTTTTCAGTGATGTCTAAATCAGTGGCAAGACGTTGCCAAACTATTTTTCGTTTGTCCATACCAACATTAACCGAATCAATGCCCAATAAATGAACGCCCCGTAAAATAAAGGGTAAAACGGTTGTCTCTAATGTAATTCCAGCAGCGCGGCCACAAATGGCTGAACGGCCATCATAACGAAGTTGTGGTAAAACAGCAGAAGTAATTTCCCCACCAGTGGTATCAATTGCAAAAGCAAAACGCTGTTTCATCAATGCTTTAACAGGAGTTGCTAAGAAATCTTCTACTAATAAGCATTCACTAACACCTAACTCTTTTAAAAGCTCAAAAGAATCTGGCTTTCTAGTTAATGCAGTGATTGAAGTGTAGCCTAATTGATGCAACATCGCAATAGACAATGTCGCAACACCGCCTGTCGCACCAGTTACAACGATGGGGGCTTCTTTGTCGTCGCGTAAGCCATCGTCTTCTAAAGCTGTGACAGATAATCCGGCCGTAAAGCCAGCAGTTCCGAAAATCATTGCTTCTTTGAGACTCATTTTTTCAGGAAGTGGAACTACCCAATCGCCAGGAACACGCACATATTCAGAATAACCACCAGTATGACTAACCCCTAATTGATAGCCTGTTACGATCACTTTATCGCCTTCTTTGAAACGAGGATCTTCCGATGTGACAACAGTGCCACTGACATCAATTCCTGGAATCATTGGATAATTGCGAATCACACCGCCGTCTTTTTTTGAAGCTAAAGAGTCTTTAAAGTTAACTGAGGAGTAGGCTGCTTTGATTACTACAGTGCCTTCTGATAAATCGTCTAAAGTAATGGTTTCTAGTTGACCAATAACAGATGTATCTTGTTCTCTTAACGTAAATGCTTGAAATGAATTCATATAAAAACTCTCCTTCCAATTATGTAAAAAAGCAACTCGTCTTATTTTATCATATTCTGATTTTTTCGTATCATTTTTCTTCTTATAAACAGTAAGTTATACAGAAAAGAAAGATTGTGTGACAATTAGACTAGAAAAATAAAGAAAAATGGTTGAAATTTTTCAAAAAGTTCGTATACTAAAAAAGGTAAAACTAAACTGTAAGTTTAGTATTACAAAACTTTTGTTGAAAAGATTAGCTGAAAATAGAAACGAGGTGTGCCATGGAAATTGGTGAGAAGTTGAGAAATTTACGCATTCAGAAAAATTTAACACAAGAAGAATTAGGCGAAAGAACGGATTTATCCAAAGGCTATATTTCCCAATTGGAGCGGGATTTAAGCTCACCATCAATGGAAACATTTTTCTCAATTTTAGAAGTACTAGGCGTGACGCCAGAGCAGTTTTTTAGTCAGCAACCGCTTGAACAGAAAATTGTCTACAATGAAGAAGAAAGTACCCTCTATTATGATGAAGAACATGGCTATGAACTAAAATGGTTAATTCCAGCCTCAAATGAAAAAGAAATGGAACCTGTCATTATTACTTTTGATAAAAATGGCGAATATAAAACGTTTGAACCTTCTCTATCGGAAACATTTATTTATGTGATTGATGGCTCCATTCGTTTGACATTAGGGGAAGCCACGTATATTGCTAAAAAAGGTCAAACCATGTATTACCAAGCAACAGAACCTCACCAAATTAGCAACAATGGTCGAGGAAAAAGTCGTGCGTTAATTGTGGCGACAGAATCGTATTTATAAAGGACGAAATGGAGGAGTTTATCCAGTGAGAAACCATGTGATTTCATTTGAAAATGTTGTCAAACAATTTGACGATGAACCAGTATTAAAAAATGTCAGCTTTGAAATTGAAGAAGGAAAATTTTATACGTTATTAGGACCTTCAGGATGTGGCAAAACAACGATTTTGCGTATTATTGCGGGATTCAATGACGTGACTTCTGGCGATGTTTATTTTGATGGTAAAAGAATAAATGATGTACCTGCCAATAAACGCCAAGTCAATACCGTGTTTCAGGATTATGCTTTGTTTCCTCACATGAATGTTTTTGATAATGTTGCGTTTGGTTTAAAAATCAAAAAACTATCCAAAGCAGAAATTGAAAAAAAAGTGAAAGAGGCATTACGTTTGGTTCAATTACCCGGCTACGAAACACGTGAAATTAGTGAAATGTCTGGGGGCCAACGTCAGCGGGTCGCAATTGCACGAGCGATTGTCAATGAGCCAAAAGTATTGCTTTTAGATGAGCCGTTATCCGCTTTAGATTTGAAATTACGCACAGCGATGCAATATGAACTACGTGATTTACAACAACGTTTAGGAATTACTTTTATTTTTGTGACCCATGATCAAGAAGAAGCATTAGCGATGAGTGATGAAATTTTTGTCATGAATAAAGGTCATATCGTGCAAAGTGGCACACCAGTCGATATTTATGATGAACCGATTAATCACTTTGTTGCTGACTTTGTGGGGGAAAGTAATATTGTGGATGGCGTGATGCTGGAAGATAATTTAGTTTCATTTGTGGGCAAAAAGTTTGAATGTGTCGATGGCGGCATGCGGAAAAATGAACCTGTAGAAGTCGTTTTACGTCCAGAAGACTTAACGATTACCACGCTTGAAAAAGGCAAGCTAACCGTAACGGTGGATACACAGTTATTCCGCGGCGTTCATTATGAAATTATTTGTTTTGATGAACAAGGAAACGAATGGATGGTGCATTCCACTCGAAAAGCCAAAGAAGGCGCTCAAGTAGGGCTCTCTTTTGAGCCAGAAGATATTCACGTGATGCGCTTCAATGAATCAGAAGAAGACTTTGATGCCCGTTTAGAAAGTTACGACGAGTAAACGAAAGGGGAAAATAAAATGAAAACAATGCGTCGAATTTATTCGATTCCCTATGTAATGTGGTTACTTTTATTCGTCATTGCGCCAGTGCTAATGATTATTTATCAATCATTTTTCGATATGAATGGCCAGTTTACCTTGGCGAATTACCAAACGTATTTTACATCAGGAACGTATTTAAGTATGACCGTTAATTCGGTTTGGTATGCTTTTCTGATTACCATTTTTACGTTATTGGTAAGTTATCCTACGGCTTATTTTTTGACAAAGCTCAAGCATAAACAGTTGTGGTTAATGCTGGTTATTTTACCAACATGGGTGAATTTATTATTAAAAGCTTATGCCTTTATTGGGATTTTCAGTATTCATGGGAGTATCAATCAGTTTATGAGTTTTATGGGTTTGGGTACGCACCAAATTCTGTTTACAGATTTCAGTTTTTTATTTGTCGCAACGTATATTGAAATTCCATTTATGATTATGCCGATTTTTAATGCCTTAGAAGAGATGAATCCTTCATTGATTAGTGCTAGTCGGGACTTAGGAGCTAGCAGTGCGGAAACGTTCCGCCGTGTCATTTTTCCTCTCTCCCTAAACGGTGTGAAAAGTGGTGTTCAAGCTGTCTTTATTCCTTCGCTCTCGCTCTTTATGTTAACACGTTTAATTGGCGGCAATCGGGTGATTACGTTGGGGACGGCGATTGAGGAGCACTTCTTAGTAACGCAAAACTGGGGCATGGGTTCAACAATTGGTGTGATTTTAATTGTTGCCATGTTTATTGTGATGTTGCTGACGGGTGAGAAGAAGAAAGGGCGTGGCAAATAATGCAAAAGAAAAAGTTTAAATGGTCTTATGTGTATTTATTCGTTGTCTTTGCGCTACTGTACGCACCAATCTTTTATTTGATTTTTTATTCGTTTAACGACACGCAAACGATGAATCAGTTTACTGGTTTTACGTTAGATAATTATCGGAACGTTTTCGAAGACACACGCTTGTTAACCATTGTTCTGAATACGTTTTTGCTAGCTTTCTTATCGGCTTTAATAGCAACCATCATTGGAACATTTGGCGCGATGGGGATTTATTATACAAAACGTCGTAAAAACCGGAACACGTTGCTTAGCTTTAATAACATTTTACTCGTTTCACCAGATGTTATTATTGGAGCCAGTTTCTTAATTTTCTTCACGGCAGTAGGGTTTATCAGTTTAGGTTTTACAAGTGTATTATTGTCGCATATTGCCTTTAGTATTCCAATTGTTGTTTTAATGGTTTTACCAAAACTACAAGAGATGAACGATTCTATGGTAGATGCGGCACGGGATTTAGGGGCCAATAATGTTCAAGTGATTAAAAATATTATTTTGCCTTTTTTAGCGCCAGGAATTATTGCTGGCTACTTTATGGCCTTTACTTATTCGTTGGACGATTTTGCCGTAACATTCTTTGTGACAGGCAATGGTTTTTCAACATTATCTGTTGAAATTTATTCACGAGCACGTCAGGGAATTAGTTTAGAAATCAATGCCTTAAGTGCGTTAGTGTTCCTATTCTCAATGATTCTAGTTGTCGGTTATTACTTTATCAGTAAAGACAATACGCCAAAACGTTTAAAGAAAATGCGTCGGGAACAAAGTGAGGTGGCCAAGTTAAAATGAAAAAATTACAGTCACTTTTTATTGGAATTATCGCTATTATTGTCATCTTGTTTTTTGGCGTGCGCCAATTGGAGAAAGCAAGTGGCATGGCAGGAGCAGATACCTTGACCATTTACAATTGGGGGGACTATATAGATCCGGCCTTGATTAAGAAATTTGAAAAAGAAACAGGCTATAAAGTCAATTACGAAACCTTTGATTCTAATGAAGCTATGTATACAAAAATTCAGCAAGGTGGCACAGCCTATGATATTGCCATTCCTTCTGAATATATGATTCAAAAAATGATGAAAGCGAAGATGCTTTTACCACTTGATCACAGCAAATTAAAAGGCTTAGAAAACATTGATGCACGCTTTTTAGATCAATCCTTTGATCCCAAAAATAAGTTTTCCGTTCCGTACTTCTGGGGCACGTTGGGGATTATTTATAATGATAAATTTATTGACGGTCGTCAGATCCAACATTGGGATGATTTATGGCGCCCGGAATTAAAAAATAATGTCATGCTGATTGATGGCGCTCGCGAAGTGTTAGGATTATCTTTGAACAGTTTAGGCTATTCGTTAAACAGTAAAAACGACCAACAATTACGTCAGGCTACCGATAAGTTAAACCGATTAACGAACAATGTCAAAGCAATTGTTGCCGATGAAATCAAAATGTACATGGCTAATGAAGAAAGTGCAGTTGCTGTAACTTTCTCTGGTGAAGCTGCTGAAATGCTAGAAAACAATGAACATCTACATTATGTGATTCCCAGTGAAGGCTCTAATCTCTGGTTTGATAACATTGTGATGCCTAAGACAGCCAAAAATAAAGAGGGTGCCTATGCATTTATGAACTTTATGTTACGACCAGAAAATGCAGCACAAAACGCAGAATATATTGGTTATTCCACACCAAATAAAGAAGCTAAAAAACTATTACCAAAAGAAGTTGCTGAAGATAAACAATTTTATCCAGATGATGAAACCATCAAACATTTAGAAGTTTACCAAGACTTAGGTCAAGAATACTTAGGAATTTATAATGATCTGTTCTTGGAGTTTAAGATGTATCGGAAATAAAAAAAGTACCTTCATAACTTTCGAATCGCCCCTAAAAGCTAGATTTTTAGTCTAACTTTTAGGGGCGGCTTTTATTCATACAAGCTTCTAATTGAGGCACGAAGAAACCTGTGCTACACTTTGTATAAAGCATAAAAGGAGCAAAGAAAATGAAGAGGAAAACAATCCGAATACTACTAATCAGTAGCGGGCTTATTTTAATCCTGCTGGTAGGTTACCGTTTGTATCTAGAATATCAAACAGATATTCAATTATTTTTGAATCCTAAAGCCAGTAAGACACAATTATTAGAGCGAATTCGTTCACATGGTTTTTCAGCAGCGCTATTGTTAGTTTTTTTGACCGCGATCATGTGTGCAGTACCAGGGATTCCAACCTCGGTAATTGGTGTGATTGCAGGATTGAGTTTTGGTCCCTTCAGCGGCACACTCATTAACGTTTTAGGGAATAGTTTGGGAAATTTAGTTGCAATCTTTTTGATGCATCATATAAAATTTTTAGATAGAAAAACGGAGACCAATCATTGGGTCCAGTCCATTCGACGGATGAAGCATCCAAAAATTGGGATTATGGTGGGCTACATGATTCCAATTATTCCTTCTTCTGTGATTAATTTTGCTGCGGATACTATGCAGTTGTCATTAAAAAATTTAATAGCCGCGATAGTCGTTGGTGTGATTCCTTCCTCAATACTTTACGCATGTGGAGGCGAAGCACTATTTCATGGATATAATAAAACGGCAGTATTGTTAATTGTGAGTGTTCTTTTGTTCGTTGGCTTGGTGGTCATTATTAAGAAAGATAGAAAAAGATTTCAAAAAACTGTTCTTTAAGAACGGTTTTTTTGTGCATTTGAACAATAAATCCTGTTAAATTTACAATTTTAAAAAGAAAGGACTTTGATAAAATGAAAGCGTAAACAATTTAAGGAGCTGATTTTGAATGCCAGATATTACAATATCTTGGGTTGCTGCAATTTTAGGATTAGTTGTAGCAATAGTATTAATTTTGAAAAAATTTAATCCTGTGTATTCCTTGTTTTTTGGTGCAATTGTTGGTTGTCTTATTGGAGGCGCTTCCCTGTCAGATACAGTCGCTGTTCTATTAAACGGAACACAAAGTATTATGGGAACCGCAATCCGTGTCTTAGCAGCCGGCATGTTGGCGGGTGTGATGATGGAATCCGGTGCGGCAGAATCAATTGCCAACGCCATTGTACAAAAACTTGGCGAGAAAAAAGCTATTTTATCTTTGGCATTATCCACAATGGTAATTACAGCAGTGGGCGTATTCATTCCTGTTGCAGTGTTGATTGTTGCCCCGATTGCTCTATCTGTTGGGAAAAGTACGGGTATCAGTAAGTTATCATTATTGATTGCCTTATCAGGTGGCGGCAAAGCGGGCAATATTATTTCGCCTAATCCAAATACTATTGCAGCGGCGAACGGCTTTAATTTACCTTTAAGTGACGTTATGATTGCTGGTTTTATTCCAGCCGTATTTGGCTTAATTACAGCTGTTGTTCTTGCAAATATCATGAGAAGTAAAGGATCAATGGTCAAAGAAACGGATCTTGTAGAGGAACAAACAAAAGAATTATTACCTTTGAAAAAGGCGTTGATCGCGCCAGTGTTAGCGATTGTCTTATTATTACTTAATCCGATTGGCGCCGTTTTAAATATTTCTTTCATCAAAAGTTTGAATATTGATGCTCTGTATATTTTGCCGTTCGCCTCAGTTGTTGGGACAATTGCGATTGGGCAAACAAAACAACTGGCCTTTTATGCGTCTTCTGGCTTGAAGAGAGTAACCGATACCGTTTTAATTTTAATTGGTGCAGGTGCAATTGCTGGATTAATTTCTGTTTCTGATTTATCAACACAAATTGTCCACTTAATTTCTGTTATGGGAATTTCTGGAACCTTCTTGGCACCGATTTCTGGTATTTTAATGGGCTTAGCAGTTGGTTCAACATCCACAGCGGTTATTTTAGCGACAGGTTCTTTTGGACCAGCGATTTTAGATATGGGCACATCTTCACTTTCAGCAGCAGTCATGGTGCATACTGGGGCAACTGTGATTGATAGTGTTCCTCAAGGCAATTATTTCCATATTACGGCACAAAGTATGAATATGACGATTAAAGAAAGAATTCGAGTGATTCCTTATGAAATGTGTGTCGGTGGGGTAATGACGATTGTTGCAACCATTTTATATGGCTTTATTTTAAACTAGTTGGAAAGTAGGCGCGAAAAGATGACGAAAAAATTTGTTTTGGCTCCAGACTCATTTAAAGAAAGTATGAGTGCAAAAGAAGCCTGTCTGGCAATGGAAAAAGGGATTTTAGCTGTATTTAAAGATGCAGACATTCAACACGTCCCGATGGCAGACGGCGGGGAAGGAACGGTGGATTCCTTAGTGGATGCAACAGGAGGCACAAGAGTACCAGTGCGTGTGGCAGGACCGCTTCCTGATCAAATCGTTGAAACCTATTACGGCTTATTAGGTGACCAAGAAACGGTGGTCATTGAAATGGCGAAAGCCAACGGAATTGAATTGGTCAAAGCAGCAGAACGTAATCCCTTGATCACTTCTACTTATGGTACAGGAGAAATGATTCAACATGCGCTCAATCATGGGGCAAAAAAAATCATTATCGGCATTGGTGGTAGCGTGACAAATGATGGGGGTGCAGGTATGATTCAGGCACTTGGTGCGCGTTTGTTAGACAAGGAAGGGCAAGAATTGACACGTGGCGGTGGTGCATTAGATAAACTGGCGCAGATCGATTTAACACAGTTTGATCAACGTATTTTTGCTACCGAAGTTCTAGTAGCAAGTGATGTGAATAACCCACTAACAGGGCCAACAGGGGCGTCTCATGTCTTTGGTCCGCAAAAAGGTGCGACAGAAGAAATGGTGGCTCAATTAGATAAAAACTTAGCCCATTATGCAGCGGTCATCAAAAAAGAGGTCGGCATTGATGTTGAGATGATGCCAGGTGCAGGAGCTGCTGGTGGTTTGGGTGCAGGGTTACTAGCATTTACAAAAGCTCAGTTACGCCCAGGGATTGATATTGTCGTAGAAGTGAATCAATTAGAAGAAAAAATAAAAGCTGCTGATTATGTCTTTACTGGTGAAGGCGGTATGGATTTTCAAACAAAATTCGGCAAAGCCCCTTATGGCGTCTCACGTTTGGCCAAGAAGTATCAAAAACCGGTTTTCGCTTGTGCTGGCTATATCGGCAAAGATGTGGATGTCCTCTATGAAGAAGGGATGACGGCTATTTTTGGAATTTTGGCCAAAGCCGAACCATTGGAAGCAGCATTGAAAAATGGACCAGTTAACTTAGAAAGAACCGTTGAAAATATTGCTCGTACATTACAGCTGGTGCCTTGTGACTAAGAACTAACCATGGTATCATCAGTAATGAAAGCTGAAATAAAAATGTTCAGTCGTTGATCTGAAGAATTAAGCGTTTGGGACATAAGTCATTGCGGCTTATGTCCCAAACGCTACTCGCTTTTTAGAAAGTTGGCGATAGCAATGTTAAAATTAGACAAAATCCAAGCAAATAAAATTGTTGAAAAGTTAATGGCGGATATTCCTTATAACATCAATATTATGGATGAACGAGGAAAAATTATTGCGAGTGGAGATTCTGCTCGAATTGGGGAGCGCCATCGTGGCGCAGAAAGAGCCATCAATGAACGAAAAAATATTGAAATTTATAAAGATACTTCTTTAGAGAAAAAAGGCACCAATGAACCGATTATTTTGAATGATCACATTCTAGGTGTCGTAGGCATTTCAGGAGAACCAGACGAGGTGCGCAAATTTACCAAGCTTGTGCGCTCGATTGTTCTTTTACTGACAGAAGAATTAAATACACAACAAGAACGCGAAAAAAAGAAGAAACAAAAAAATCAGTTTATCCAGCACTTAATGCATGTTGATTCTGCTTACTCAGAAGCCTTAAAACTTGAAGCGTTGGAACTATATAACCTTCAATTAGATGACCAGAATCATTGTGTACTGACCAAGAACAAGCGCTTATTATCCAGTTATTATCCTGGCCATGAAATATTTGAATGGGAAAATTGTTATCTGGTGATTACTTCTGAACCACCTCAGATAACAAAGCCAGTAACAGAATACCTTGTGATAAGTTCGGAAAAAGCCACGATTCAACAAATGGTCCAAGAGGCACAAAACACGTATTTACTTCTATCGTTTCTCCAATTAGAAAAGGCTAAGTTTTACCAAGCAGAAGATTTTTTCATTCAAGGAATTTTTAATTTTCCTTTTCATATTGAATTGGATTTTTTTGAAACCATCCAGACGATTTATGATGAATACTATGAAACCGTTATTTTTTTCGCCAATCATAACTTAAACATCAATGAAACCTCACAAGTATTACATATCCATCGAAATACATTGAATTACCGCTTGAAACGAATTCATGAATTGACGGGGATGGATCCAAAAGTTTGGCAAGATTTTTGGAAATTGTTCTATTATTTTGCCTATTGCTTTAAAGAACGTTTTGAAAAGTAGTGAGGAGCAGGAATGCTTGTTTGTTAAGCAAGTGTCAGCATATTTTTCGCCAGAATCAAAAATATCTTTTATAATAATTGTAAGGAATCAAACGATTTAGATATCAATGAGGAGTGGTGCCAGTGAAAAAAGCAGTTTTAATTGTTAACCCCAGTTCTGGTGGTGAAAAAGCCAAAGAATTTGAAACGTTAGCAGAAGAAAAATTAAAGCAGTTATTTGATGAAGTTGTAGTGAAACAAACAGAAAAAGGCGGCGATGCAGAACAATTTGCCCGTGAAGCTGCGGAAAGTCACTTTGACAGTGTTTTCGTAATGGGGGGAGATGGAACCGTTAATGAAGGAATTAGCGGGTTGGCAGAACAAGCTTATCGCCCAAAATTTGGCTTTTTTCCTTTAGGAACGGTGAACGATTTAGCGCGAGCCTTGAATTTACCGATGGACCCTGAAGAAGCGATTCAACAATTAGATTTAGAAAAAACCAGTGCTTTAGACGTGGGGAAAATCAATGACGACTACTTTATGAATGTCGTTGCAATTGGGACGATTCCAGAGTCAATTAACGACGTGGATGTTGAACAAAAAACGAAGTTAGGAAAACTCGCTTATTTTATTTCAGGTGCCAAACATTTAGCGAATGCTCAAACGTATCCTTTTCATTTAAGCTTGGATCAAAAAGAACAAACCATTGAAAGTAGTACCGTTTTAGTTGGCTTAACGAATTCAATCGGTGGGTTTGAAACATTATTACCAGAGGCCCAAGTGGATGATGGCAAACTTCATTTAGTTTATTTAAAAGATCAATCATTGTGGGATGCAGTAAAAGCAGTCCCAGATTTGTTAAAAGGCGTCGACCAGTCCACTGATAATTTAGTTTACCTAACCTTTAAAGAAGGAACAATCTCCTTAGAAAACCAAGAAGAATTAACCACTAATGTGGATGGTGATGAAGGAGCTGCTTTGCCAATTACGCTGAAGATTTTGCCTAAACACTTGACGGTTTATTGCGGTGAAGAACAAACAAAATAGCTGATTTTTTGAGAAAAGCTAGAACATTTCTATTTGTTTAAAAAACAGATAAGTTCTGGCTTTTCAAATCATCTAAAAGAGAATCAATCAGGGGCTATGCTATACTTTGTTTCTACATATTGATAGATAAGGGAGTTAATGAGATGAGAAGAAAAAAACATAAAAACAAAAAGAAACAAGAACTTTTTGAAGAGATTGAAAAACAAGAATTAGCAGAACAAGAATTAGCAGAACAAGAAACTAAGCAATTGAATGAAGAAATCGAAGACCCAGAATTTCGTTCTTTTTTTCAAGATGTCTTGAAAAAATTTCCACAAAAAACGTCTACGGCCATAATGAATGCTTTCGCAACTTCTAAAGGTAAAGCAGAACAATTAGTGACGAACAGTCAAACACAACTCGACAAAGTATTTGATGAATTTTTGGCTGGTGTTTCACCTGACGTGAAAAAGAAAAGTCATCAAACGATTCATTTTGCTGCATTGTCAGCAGCAATTATTGGGTTTTCGCCAATTCCGTTTTCGGATGCTTTTTTACTGGTACCTGTTCAATTAACTATGATGTCACGGCTGCATAAAATTTTTGGTCAGTCTTGGTCTGAAAGTTTAGGTAAAAGTTTAACCAAAGAATTAGTAGTGGTTAGTTTAGGTAAGAGCGCAGTCGGGAATATTCTAAAAGTGATTCCTGTTGTCGGAACTGTGACTGGTGGCATGGTCAATGCTTCAGTTGCGGTAGCAATTACGGAAGCGCTTGGCTGGGTTACCGTCAAAATGTTAAACGATGGTGTTGATATCTTTGATGATGTGATGTCTTTCAAAGGACAATTTTCAACATTATTTAAAGCCATCCAAAATGCTAAAAAGAAATAATCACTGTATCGATTAACTAGGGTGAGACACATTTAAACTTTTTTAAGTAATTCGTAGCAAATTTCCAAGGTTTTCGTCACAAATTATTCACAGGTTCTCGTTAATATATAAGCATACCAACAAAACACCCAACATAAACACTTTTCATTTTTACTCCTCAAGTAAAAATAACTCCTTTCCACTCAGTCTACCCAACTGAGTGGTTTTTTTGGCGAAAAAAGAGGGCGTTGAACAATTTGTTCAACGCCCTCTTTTAATAGATGGGGAAGTCATTTGTTAAGAATTATTTTTTCCATTCTGCTACTTGGTCTTTATGTGAATCAACCCAATCACGTGCAGCTTCTTGTGGGTCTTTGCCTTCGTTAATTTCTAACATGACAGATTCCATATCCTTAGTTGTCCAATGGAAATTATCTAACACTTTGTAAGCTTCTGGTTGATCTTCTTTTAGGCCTTGGCGAGCCATTGTGTGAATCGCTTCTTCGCCGCCCATAGTGCCTTTTGGATCAGCTAAATATTTTAAATCATATTTTGCAAACATCCAGTGAGGAGACCAGCCAGTAATAACGATGTCTTCGTTGTTTTTAATTGCTTGTCCTAAGGCGACAGTCATGGCACCTGATGAAGAAGTTTCAACAGACCAATCTTTCAAATTAGGATAAGCTTCTTTAGTTTTCTCTGCTGCTGCAACAACACCAGCCCCAGGTTCAATTCCAGTAATCTTTTTCCCAGCTTGATCAGATAAATCTTCGATAGAATCAACATCCATATAAGAAGGGACGACAATTCCTAGCTTCGCGCCTTTAAGGTTTTCACCAAGGTCGTCTAATTTATCTTTATATTGTTTATATTGCTCTGCGTGAGTTCCTGGCAGCCACGCACCAACCATGGCATCTGTTTCACCTTTAGCTACAGATTCCCACATAATTGCGTTATCTAAAGGAGTCGTTTTAACATCATATCCCATATCTTTTAAGACTTCGGCAACCACATGTGTGGAGGCTACTTCGGTATCCCATTCCACATAAGAAAGGGAAATTTGCTTATCATTTGTTGTTGTAAAAATTGAAGCACCAACTAAGCCAGCAACAATTACAACAACCGCTGCAATAATCCCATATTTTTTCTTTTTAGAGGTGGCACCAGATGCTTTAGGGGCTGCTTTTTTATTATTTAAATGTTGAGTAAAACGGTCAATGATAATCGCTAAAATAACTAAAGCCACACCATTTACGAAACCGTTCCCGACTTGCGCACGTTGTAAAGCAGAAAGGACGCCACGTCCTAGTCCAGGCGCACCAATCATTGAAGCAATAACTACCATTGATAGGGCTAGCATGGTTGTTTGGTTAACACCAGCCATAATCGTGTTTTTGGCTAAAGGTAATTCTAATTTGAATAATTTTTGCCAGCCAGTACTACCGTAAGAATCAGCTGCTTCAACAAGTTCATTTGGTACTTGTCGAATTCCTAAATTCGTAAAGCGCACGGTTGGTGGTAAAGCGAAGATAACAGAGGCGAAGACCCCAGGAACCATACCAATTCCGAAGAATGCAACGGCTGGAATCAAGTAAACGAAACCAGGCATTGTTTGCATGAAGTCCAAAATCGGTGTAATAATACTCTTGGCTTTTTCGCTTTTCGCCATTAAAATCCCTAGTGGCACACCAATGATAATGGAAATAACACTAGAAAGTAAAACTAACGTAACGGTACTCATTAAATCGTTCCATAAGTTTTGGTTATAGATAAACATTAAGCCGATAAATGTGAATAAACTTAAGCCAATTTTTTTATTAGAAATAAAGAAAGCAGCAATCGTTAATAGCACAATCAGCACAAGTGGTGGTACGGCTGTTAGTAAGGCAGTAATGTTGTCCATTACACTTTGACCAATTGTTTGTAAAAAGCTGAATAATCCAGCAAATGTTGAAGTTAACCAATCAGTAAAACTTTCAACCCAAGACGCGACAGGTAATTGATACTTATTCATGTTCGTTCACCTCTGTTTCTGCAAGTGCTTCAAGTACGCTACCACGGATGACCACGCCTAATAGTTTGCCGTTATCAGTCACAGCAAGAGGCGTTTGTGCATCATAAATCAGTGGGAAAATATCATTCACTAACATATCTTTGTCGATTGTTTGAATTTCTGGATCCACACATTCTACAAGAGAAGTCCCGTTTTTACGCGCTTCTAAAGCTTTTTCTGCGCGTACAACGCCTTTTAGTTGGCGTTTTTTATCCACGGCAAGTAACATACTCACTTCTTCTTGACGCATCCGTTTTAAAGCAACAGTTGGGCCATCAATTTCAATGTTAGTAGTTAAAGCAGGTACCATAATATTTTGGGCAGTTAAGACTTTTGAACGATCCACATCTTCCACGAAGGTTCGCACATATTCGTTGGCTGGGTTGGTTAAAATTTCTTCTCCAGTCCCAATTTGCATAATTTGACCATCTTTCATCAAAGCAATCCGATCGCCGATTCGTAAAGCTTCATTCAAATCATGTGTGATAAAGATAATGGTTTTTTTGACATTTTCTTGTAAATCTAATAGTTCGTCTTGCATTTCACGACGAATTAACGGATCAAGAGCAGAGAACGCTTCGTCCATTAATAAAATTTCTGGATCGTTAGCCAAGGCACGAGCAAGGCCGACACGTTGTTGCATCCCACCAGATAATTGACTTGGTAATTGGTCTTTAAAAGCAATTAAGCTAGAATTTTCTAAGGCTTTTTCAGCTTTTGCTTGGCGTTCTTCTTTAGGAACACCACGAATTTCTAAACCATATTCCGTATTTTCTAAGATAGTTCGATGGGGGAAAAGACCAAAGTTTTGGAAAACCATGCTCATTTTATTTCGACGTACTTCACGTAATCCTTCTTTATCTAAAGAAGAAATATCTTGTCCATCAATATAAATATTTCCTGAAGTTGGTTCAATCAAACGATTTAATAAACGAATTAATGTTGATTTCCCACTTCCTGATAACCCCATAATAACGAAAATTTCGCCTTCTTCAACTTCGAAATTTACATCATAAACACCGACTGTGGCACCCGTTTTTTCTAAAATTTCTGTTTTGCTTTTGTTGGCACGAATCATTTCAAGTGCCGGTTTGGTTTTCTTACCAAAGATCTTGGTAAGGTGATTTACTTTTACTTTTGGCAAATCATTGTTCCTCCTCAATAAAAAAGTGACTACATCAGACTACTATAAAGTTGTCACTTTGTCAAATTAGATGAAAATCTTTCTGAAAATGAAGAAAAACAGTATTTTAACTAGGTTTTATAGTGGTTTTTTATGAAAAATAGAAATAATAAATAAAAAAAGTGACTATTTACCGCAAGATAAGTAGTCACTTTTTTGTTTAAGGATAAAAGAAATTTTGGACACGTTGTAAGGTTGATTCGTCATGTCCAACAAAATAAAGTGTGTCGTTCAACGAAATCTTTGCATATGGACCAGGTGAGACCAGAAGCTCTTCTTTGTGTTTGATGGCGATAATCGTTGCCGAAGTGTTTTGCCAAAAATTCATTTCGCTAATCGTCGCCTCAAGATAAGCAGCTTCTTCTGTTAAAACCAATGAATAGGGATTCATTGGATTGAAAGAATCAAAACGCTTTGTTTGTTCAACAAGAGTATCTAGAATGCTAGAAAAATGAGTAAGTTCTTCTTTTTGTTTCGCTACGCTATCTAGCAATTCTTCTTTAATTTCAGCAATCGTTTGAACGTCTTGATATTGTGTCACAAAGTCCTGCGCTTTTTCTTTTGATGCCACATAGAAGCCGCTGCCGTGTTTGGCTTTAACGATTTCTAAATCGACTAAAACGATAATGGCTTTGCGAGCCGTTTCTGGCGACACTTGGTATTGGTTAGCTAGGGTGGAACGGGCATGGATTTTATCTCCAACATGTAATTTGCCTTCTGCAATTTTTTCCGCAACATCAACGGCGATTTGTTGATATTTGGGCTTCGTTAAACTGATTTTTTTGGAAGCCATAGTGAATCCCTCCGTTAATTGTTATTTTCCATTTCTTCTAATTCTAAACTGAAATTTTCCCATTGCTCAAGTAGTTCATCTTGTTGCTGACGAGCGTCATCTAATTGTTGGTTTAAAGCCAGCAATTCAACATGATTTTCTAGAATGTCTGGTTGACTCATTTGTGCTTCTAATTGTGCAATTGTCGTATCTAACTGAGCAAGATTTTCTTCGACTTGTGTTATTTTTCTTTGCAAAGTACGGAGTAATTTTTGTTGCTCCTTGTTTTGATAAAAGGTATTTTTGGCTGTAACTGGTTCGGGTTTTTTCGCCGCTTCTTCATTAGCTAAGAGGGCAGCGATTTCTTCTTCCTCTTGTTTCTTTTCCAAATAATAATCATAGTCGCCTAAATAAAGTTTGCTGCCCTTTTCAGAAAGCTCAACAACTTTTGTTGCAATTCGATTGATAAAGTAACGGTCATGGGAAACGAAGAGGATGGTTCCTTCATAATCAATCAGCGCATTTTCTAAAACTTCTTTATTATCGATATCCAAGTGATTGGTTGGCTCATCGAGAATCAAGAAATTGTCACGATCCATCGCTAGTTTTGCTAATGCCACACGGGCTTTTTCGCCACCGCTTAATAAAGGAATCGTTTTTTCAACATCGTCTCCACTGAAGAGAAAGCCGCCTAAAATACTTCGAATCTCTTTTTCAGGTGTGGTTGGGTGTTCATCCCATAATTCCGCTAAGACCGTTTTATTGCCATGTAAATTGGCTTGCTCTTGGTCATAGTAACCTACAGAAACATTGGTGCCAAAAGTTTTACTTCCTTTAATGAAAGGAATGCGGTCAATAATTGATTTCAAGAGAGTGGATTTACCAATTCCGTTCGGTCCGACTAAGGCAATGGCTTCTTTACGACGAATATCCAAGTGAATAGGTTCGGATAAAATATGTTCTTGGTCGTAACCAATGGCGGCATCTTCGACTTGTAAAACAACATTTCCCGAGACTTTTTCACTATCGAAAAGAAAATGCGCCGATTTTTCATCTCCTTGAGGTCGGTCTAAACGGTCCATTTTTTCTAATACTTTTCGGCGACTTTGTGCACGTTTCGTTGTAGATGCACGAACCAGATTTTTGGCAACGAAATCTTCTAACTTATTGATTTCTTCTTGTTGCTTTTCATACGCTTTCCATTCACTGGCTAATTGTTCTGCTTTTAACTCTAAGTATTTGGAATAGTTTCCTTTGTAGTGAGTCATTTTTTTGCGACTCAGTTCATAAACTTCATTAACTACCTTATCTAAAAAATAACGATCGTGGGAAACAATCAATAGGGCGCCGGCATAGCTTGGCAAATAAGATTCCAGCCAAGAAAGCGTCTCGATATCTAAGTGGTTTGTAGGCTCGTCCAGAATTAAAATGTCTGGTTTTTGTAAAAGCATTCTCGCTAATGCAAGCCGGGTTTTTTGACCACCAGATAAGGTTTGAATATCTTTCGTGTAAAAGGATTCATCAAAGCCAAAGCCGTGAAGGACTGAACGAATTTCATTTTCATAGCCGTAGCCATTTTTTTCAGAAAATGTATGTTGCAATTGATCGTACTCTTTTAAAATTCCTTCATAAACGGAAGTGGTTGGCTCCATTTCACTAATTTTAGTTTCTAATTCTCGCATACGCTGTTCCATTTCTAGGATGTCAGCAAAGGCTTTTGTCATTTCTTCCCAAACGGTTTTATCTGATTCTAAGCCGGTATTTTGAGCTAAATAACCTAACGTAGCAGTTTTATTTTTGGCAATGGTTCCGCTATCGGGAGCATCAATGCCTGCAATGATTTTTAAAAAAGTCGATTTTCCAGCACCATTACGACCAACTAAGGCAATCCGACTTTTTGTTGCAATTTCTAAATGTATGTTTTCAAACAATGTTTCCGAGCCAAAATGCCGGGCAACTTGATTTGCTTGTAATAAAATCATCAGTAGTCCTCATTTCTAAATTCATTGCCCTTAGTGTAGCATAAAATCTGCTAAAATAGCACGTATCAAAAAATGCTTTGTGAAGGTTTATACCTTTTATCACAAACTTTTGAAGAAAAATGCTATTTTTGAGCCATAGAATTGCTTTTTATTGTGAAAAACTGCTATTATGTTAATGGATAAGATTTAAGTGAAAGTATTGGAGGTCCAATTGTGAAAGATCAAGTTATTCCAAAAGCAACGGCGCGACGCCTTCCTTTATATTATCGCTACTTAAGAATGTTACATGATACAGGAAAAAATAAAGTCTCATCAACTGAATTAAGTGAAGCGGTACAAGTAGACAGTGCGACTATTCGTCGTGACTTTTCATATTTTGGTGAATTAGGTAAACGTGGGTACGGCTATGATGTTGAAAACTTAATGAACTTTTTTGCAAAAACGTTGAATGAAGATGAGTTAACCAATGTCGCATTAATCGGGGTTGGTAATTTAGGAAGTGCTTTATTAAAGTACAAATTCCATCAAAGCAACAGTATTCGTGTAAGTTGCGCATTTGATGTGAATGAAGATATTGTGGGACGCATTGTTGACGGTATTCCGGTTTATCCAATGGAAGATATGATGGAACAAATCCGTGTTCAACAAATCGAAGTAGCTATTTTAACTATTCCAGCTCGCAAAGCGCAAGAAGTTGTAAACAAACTTGCCGAAGCAGGGGTTAAAGGAATTCTAAACTTTACGGCTGCGCGTTTAGTAGCGCCACCTGAAGTATTAATTCAAAATGTTGACTTAACCAACGAATTACAAACATTAATTTATTTCTTACATCATGACAACGAATTGATTGACGAAGAAGAATAAGCAAAAGAAAAGGGCCTAGTCGTTTAGACGAAGGCCCTTTTCTTATTGAATTGCACCATTATGCAAAAGTAGTTGAACAATAATCACAATCGTATTCATGCCGCAATGGGCAATAATTGAGGTCCAAATTTTTCCAGTTTGCTTGTACAAAAGAGCAAAGAAAAATCCCATAAAGAAATAAACAAAAAAGTGACCATCGGCATGTGCGAGTGAAAAAATCGCCGAACTAACAGTAGCCGCAATCCAGAAATTTGTAAAAGGCTGGATTAAATGGATAAATGCATAACGAAAGACGAATTCTTCCATAATCGGACCACCGATAGTAGTTGCCAAAATAAATAAAGGATTTGCCAAAATCACCGCTACAATAGCTTGCGTATTTTGAGAAGTAGCTTGTTCTCCTGTGATGGCTACTTCAATGGCAAAAGTAACCCCTTGAATCAGCATGGCAATGAAAATCCCACTAACACCTAGTAAAAAAATAAAAATAGGTGATTTCAAGGTTGCTGTTTCCTCTAAAGGAGAAGGTTCTGTTGTTTTTAAAAAGATGCCAATCATTACAAGGGCGCCAATAATGTAGAGAGCAGTTGTCACATTAATCGCTGCATTGGGGGAAATACCCGAAAAAAGTAACGGCCCGAAAAAAGCGATAATGTATGTGACTAAAATAAATAAACTTGATTTTCTTAAGGTCATGGTTAATCCTTTCTATAATTATTTTTTACGATTATTGCGATATCCTAATAAAAGAAAAACGAATAAGAAAAAGAAAAGAGATTCCCAAAGTGTCGAAACAATTCCTTCTGTGACACTGAAAACAAGATTTCCTAAATTCGCTATCACAAAATAAACGAAGGTTGCTATTAGTGCTGTAAGTAAACGTTGTTTCATTTTATTCGCCTCCAATCGTAGTCAATTTATTTTACCATGAATTAAAGGATTGGAAAAACATTCCATGAAAAAAGAATACGCAATAAAAAATGCGTATCTTATAATTGACAAGAAAAAGAGAGAAAAGACTTGCATTTTTAGAGTGAAATGAGTATTATAAATAGTGTGAGTTAGCACTCTTATGTATCGAGTGCTAAAATAAGCGAAAACTTTTTATTTGGAGGGATTTATTGTGTTAAAACCATTAGGCGATCGCGTCGTAATTAGAGTCGCGAAAGAAGAAGAAAAAACTGTTGGAGGAATTGTTCTTGCATCCGTTGCAAAAGAAAAACCACAAACAGGTGAAGTTATCGCAGTAGGTGAAGGTCGTGTGCTTGAAAATGGCACAAAAGTTCCGATGGAAGTAAAAATTGGTGACACAGTAATGTTTGAAAAATATTCAGGAACAGAAGTGAAATACGAAGGCGTAGAATACTTAATTGTATCAGCCAAAGACATTATTGCCACTGTTGAATAATAAACAACTTTTACAGAATAATATAATAGAAGAAAAAAATTATGAGGTGAAGAAATCATGGCAAAAGAGATTAAATTTGCAGAAGATGCACGTGCAGCAATGCTACGCGGAGTAGATGTATTAGCAGATACAGTGAAAGTGACATTAGGCCCTAAAGGTCGTAACGTTGTTTTAGAAAAATCATTTGGTTCACCATTGATTACTAACGATGGAGTAACAATTGCTAAGGAAATTGAATTAGAAGATCATTTTGAAAACATGGGCGCAAAATTAGTTTCAGAAGTTGCTTCTAAAACGAATGATATTGCTGGTGACGGAACAACAACAGCGACTGTTTTGACACAAGCCATTGTTCGTGAAGGCTTAAAAAACGTAACTGCTGGAGCTAACCCATTAGGTATTCGTCGTGGGATTGAATTAGCAACAAAAACAGCAGTAGAAGAATTACACAATATTTCATCTGTAGTTGATTCAAAAGAAGCGATTGCACAAGTCGCTGCTGTTTCATCAGGTTCTGAAAAAGTCGGCCAATTAATTGCCGATGCAATGGAAAAAGTTGGTAACGACGGCGTAATTACCATTGAAGAATCAAAAGGGATTGAAACAGAATTAGATGTGGTTGAAGGAATGCAATTCGACCGCGGTTATTTATCTCAATACATGGTTACTGACAACGATAAAATGGAAGCTGTTTTAGAAAATCCATATATCTTAATTACCGACAAAAAAATCTCAAATATTCAAGATATCTTACCTTTATTAGAACAAATTCTACAACAAAGCCGTCCACTATTGATCATTGCGGATGATGTTGATGGAGAAGCTCTACCAACATTAGTATTGAACAAAATCCGTGGTACATTTAATGTTGTCGCAGTAAAAGCGCCAGGATTTGGTGACCGCCGCAAAGCGATGCTTGAAGATATTGCTATTTTAACAGGTGGTACAGTAATCACTGACGACTTAGGGTTAGAGTTAAAAGACACAACCATTGAAAACTTAGGAAATGCTAGCAAAGTAGTTGTCGACAAAGATAACACAACAATTGTTGAAGGTGCTGGTTCAAAAGAAGCCATTGATGCCCGCGTTCATTTAATTAAAAACCAAATCGGCGAAACAACGTCTGATTTTGATCGTGAAAAATTACAAGAACGTTTAGCTAAATTAGCTGGCGGGGTTGCTGTCGTTAAAGTCGGTGCTGCAACTGAAACAGAATTAAAAGAATTAAAATTACGAATTGAAGATGCGTTAAACGCAACACGTGCCGCTGTAGAAGAAGGCATGGTTTCTGGTGGTGGTACCGCACTTGTCAATGTAATTGGTAAAGTCGCTGCGTTGGAAGCTGAAGGCGATGTGGCAACAGGGATCAAGATTGTCGTTCGTGCATTAGAAGAACCAATCCGTCAAATCGCTGAAAATGCTGGTTATGAAGGATCAGTGATTGTTGACAAACTAAAAAATGTTGACTTAGGTATCGGATTCAATGCAGCTAACGGTGAATGGGTAAACATGGTTGAAGCCGGTATTGTTGACCCAACAAAAGTAACTCGTTCTGCATTACAAAATGCAGCTTCTGTGTCAGCTTTATTATTAACAACCGAAGCAGTTGTTGCAGACAAACCAGAACCAGCTGCACCAGCTCCTATGATGGATCCATCAATGGGCATGGGCGGTATGATGTAAAAATAAAAAAGTATTCTAAAAGCTTACGATTGAAAAATCGTAAGCTTTTTTTTACATAAAGAATAAATAATCTAAATAATATCTTTACTTGTAGTGTTTTCTCAAATATTTACTCATTTAACAAAAAAGATGATAATTTAAAGGCTTCGTTTTAGCTAGACAGCCTTGTTTTTATTCGATAAAATTTAGTAATAACAATCATTTTTTGAAAACTAGTAGTTGGTAATTTTTATTTATTAATAGAATATAAATAAAAATTATTATATTTTGAAGGGGAATATTAGGAAGATTGAGGTGGAAAAATGGAAAAATATACAATTGGTGTCGTTCCTTTGACAATTGAAACAAAAGAATACTGTCAAAATTGGTTTGTTAGTAATCAAGTAGAATGTCAGATCATCCAAGGAACAAATATACTTCTTCATTTGCACCATATTGATGGATTAGTGATTGAAGTTACTGATCACCAGCAAGTAAATACTTGTTGTGAGTTATTAATGACAATTCGCAAGCAGTCAGACTTGCCAATTTGGTTATTTTCTCGGACAGAAGCAATTAGTAAAGTCAATCGAATTATTTATTTACAATTAGGCGCAGATGGCGTTTTTGATCATTCTTATGATCGTCAAGAATGCATGTTAAGCATGAGTAATTTATTGCAACGTGTAAAAAGACGTTTTTATCCTAAATTAGCTATTGCAAACGAGGAACAAACAGTTACTAAGAATCTTTCTGAGAGATTGTATTTAATTGCGCCAAATTTGAGTGTTTGCTTGGGAAGCGGAGAAGAAATTCTTTTAACAAAATTGGAATTTTTCACAATAGAGTATTTATACAAACACGCAGGACAAACAATTACATATGAAGAACTCTACAAAAATGTCTGGAAAGATACTGCGAATGAACGAAAATATCGTGTCGCTAATGTGATTTTCCATTTGCGCAAAAAAATTGAACAAGATGTGAACAAACCACAATATATCAAAACAATTCGTTCAAAAGGCTATATGTTAACGGTGTAAAAGGTATGAAGGAGGAGAAAAAGATGTGGCAATTTTTGACTAAAAACAATGAAGATGAGGAGTATGAGAAGATGCCGGATTTTGAAAATGAACAATCGATGAAAGCACAACCAACGGTAACAGAAGAAGCAATCTTTGATGACGATGTCGTTTATGCAAAAGAGCAAGCCGCAAAAGTAAAACAGGTCCAGCAAGAAGTGCCGACTGAACTGTCAGAAGAGTCATTTTCTTTTGTTGAAAAACTAGAAGAAGAAAATCAACTACATCAGCAATCCATTAAAAAGCTAACGGAGCAATTATTAATGCAAACCAATGAAGTGGAAGCATTACAAAAACAAGTAGTCGAAAAAGATGTTCAACTTAAACATGTTAAAGAAACGTTAAGTGATAAAGAAGCAACTATCACTTCTTTACAGAAACAATTGTCTGAAGCAAAGATGCAACCGAGACAGACTAGCGAAGAGAACTTAGACACAGCCGTTACGCTTTCTCAAAAAGAAATTGGTGAAGTCTTATTAGAAGCCAAACGTCAAGCAAAAGAAACAATTGCTCAAGCTAACCAACAAGTTGCAACGGTTCATGAAGAAATGGAACAACGTTTAGCAACTTTAACGCGCATGAAGCAAGTGGCAAGAGAGTACCAAGCTTATTGTGAACAAATGCTAACCATCAAGAATGAATCAACAGGAATGTACCAACAGATAGAGCAATTATTAGCAGAAATAAAGAGGTAAATGAAGGAGAAATGCGATGAAAAAAAGAAAGGCAAGATATTTGAAGTTGGTATGTCTTGGAGTCTTAGGGACTTATGCTGGCGCCAGTTACTACAATTCGGAACCATTAATCGCTCAAGAGGAGACCGAAACGAGTCACGAAAACCGACAGCTAGTGCTGGAAGAAAAAAGAGCGGACCAAGTCAATCAAGACCAAGGAACTCTTACTTCTTCAACGCTGAACGAAACAGTAATAAGTTCGTCTGAACAACAAGAAAGTTCAATACAAGATGACAGCAGTGACCATCAGGAAAATAATGTGGAACCTTCAGAATCTGAAAATAGTTTACCGCCACAAGAAAAGCCAATTGCTAGTACTAAACCAACCGAATCGTTACAAAATGAGCAACCAGTATCTGAAGAGCGTAAAGCGCTCACTGAGAAGTCACCTCATAATCAGGAACCACAAAATTCTACATTAACTGAAAAGACCAAAGAGCCGTTGGTACATTCAGAGATAGACAATAGTCAAGAAAAGGAAAAGCAAGCAGGAATTCAACAACAAGCCGAGGCAAATTTTGTTGTCCAAGAGAATGCTTCTACTTCTGAGTTTATTAGAAAAATCGGTGAAGAAGCACGAGTTATTGGTCAGCGGCATGATCTATACGCTTCTGTCATGATAGCTCAAGCTATTTTAGAAAGTGGCTCGGGCAATAGTGCGTTAGCCGCGCCGCCTAATTATAATTTATTTGGCATTAAAGGCGCTTATCAAGGTCAAAGTGTCAGCTTTTCCACACAAGAAGATGATGGTAAAGGGAAGATGACCACCATTCATGCCGATTTTCGTCAGTATCCTTCCTATAAAGAGTCATTAACAGACTATAGTAAATTAATCATCAATGGGCTGGCGGGTAATCCAACGTTTTATCACGGCGTTTTGAAAGCAAACACGACGAATTATCAGCAGGCAACAAAATTTTTAACAGGTCGTTATGCAACGGATACATATTACGATAAAAAATTAAACGCGTTGATTGAAACCTATCAATTAACTGAATACGATCAAGAAAAGAAGAAACCAGTAGTGACTAATTTGGCAGAAGAAAAGAAACCTTCGTTTGATAAGGAAGCAGTCAAAGAACAGCTAAAAAAAGAAGCAGTCGTCTATGAAGTAAGCAAAGGAGATTCTCTCGCCACCATTAGCCAGACGTTTGGTGTGTCAGCAACAGCCATTTTAAAGCAAAATTCAAAGACTCAAGAAATGTTTTATATTGGCCAAAAGATCACGATTCCTCAGCATACAGCGGCGACTTCTCTCGAACCGAAAGAACAAGCGTTACTTCAATCACTAATAATCAGTAAATCGGTGACTAATGCTTTGAAGACAGCAGAACAATCAAATGGTACAGCGAATGACTCAAAAACAGAGTCTACTGAGTATTATGAAGTAAAAAGAGGAGAGACACTCGCAAAAATTGCTAAAAAAACGGGCTATTCCTTAACCGCCCTCAAGCAGGCAAATAACTTAACGTATTCTGTATTAACCGAAGGACAAACGATAGCACTTCCTAAGCTAAAGGACTAATGCTGATTTAACTTATTGGTTGATGGAGTCATATATTATTAGACGAAGAGAAGAGGAGAGTTCATCCATGGATGAACTTCTCCTCTTCTCTTACTATGTTTTTCATAAATACCTTAATAAATAGTAAAATTAGCAAGAGAATTGTGTCTTTACACAAAATAGATAGGTTTTCTTGCCGAAGTTTGATAAAATGATTAGTTGAAAGGATGCGTGAAAATTGAAAGAATTATTTCGTAAATACCGAGAAGTACTGGCTTATTTATTTTTTGGTGGTGCAACGACGGTCGTCAACTTAGTTGTGTTTTTTGTTTGTCAAAATGTGTTAGGGTTGGATTACAAGATAAGTAACACAATTAGTTGGTTTTTATCTGTTCTATTTGCCTTTTTCACGAATAAATATTGGGTATTCGCAAGTAAGCATGAAAGCATAGCTGGTTTTTTTAAAGAAATGGGCTTATTTTATTGGTACCGAATTTTATCTTTTGTGGCTGATATGGGTTTAATGATTCTCCTAATTGATGGCATTCATTTTTCATCGTTTTGGGCGAAAATGATTACACAAGTTGTAGTAGTGATTTTAAATTATTTCTTCAGTAAATTTTTCATTTTTAAAGAAAAAGAGGTCTAAGCAGATTTTAGGCTAAAAAAAATTTTTTTGTTATAATATAAACAAGTTTTTAATACAAAGAATAGAGGTAGAAAACGATGGACTATACATATGCAGATGATAGTTTGACATTGCATACAGATATGTATCAAATCAATATGATGCAAACATACTGGGAATTAGGGAGAGCAGATTTACATGCTGTTTTTGAATGTTACTTTAGAGAGATGCCCTTTAATCATGGCTACGCAATTTTTGCAGGCTTAGAACGTTTAGTCAATTATCTCGAAAATTTAACGTTCACAGAATCTGATATTGCATATCTCCGAGAAGTTGAAGAATATCCAGAAGATTTCTTGACGTATTTAGCAAATTTTGAATTTAAATGTACTGTACGCTCTGCTTTAGAAGGGGATTTGGTTTTTAATAACGAACCGTTAATTCAAATTGAAGGTCCTTTGGCACAATGTCAATTGGTAGAAACTGCCTTGCTAAATATGGTGAATTTTCAAACATTAATTGCGACAAAAGCGGCTCGAATTAAATCCGTGATTGGCGATGATCCTTTATTGGAATTTGGAACACGCCGAGCACAAGAATTAGATGCTGCCATTTGGGGCACAAGAGCCGCCTATATTGGTGGGGCGGACGCGACAAGTAATGTTCGTGCTGGTAAAATTTTTGGTATTCCGGTTAGTGGGACTCACGCCCATTCATTGGTTCAGTCGTATGGAAATGATTATGAAGCATTCATGGCGTATGCCAAAACACATCGGGATTGTGTTTTCCTTGTTGATACGTATGATACTTTGAAAGCGGGAGTGCCAAGCGCAATTCGAGTAGCTCGAGAAATGGGGGATAAAATTAATTTCCTAGGTGTGCGGATTGATAGTGGCGATATGGCTTATATTTCTAAACGAGTTCGTGAACAACTGGACGAAGCTGGCTTTACTGAAGCAAAAATTTATGCATCGAACGATTTAGATGAAAATACGATTTTGAATCTAAAAATGCAAAAATCAAAAATTGATGTATGGGGCGTGGGCACCAAGCTGATTACCGCCTATGATCAACCGGCTTTAGGAGCGGTGTTTAAATTAGTTTCAATTGAAGGTGAAGATGGTCAAATGAAAGATACCATTAAACTATCTAGCAATGCTGAAAAAGTGACAACACCAGGGAAAAAACAAGTCTGGCGCATTACACGTAAATCTGATAAAAAGTCAGAAGGAGACTATGTGACACTTTGGAATGAAGATCCTCGCCAAGAAGAAGAAATTTATATGTTCCATCCCGTTCATACCTTTATTAATAAGTATGTCCGTGATTTTGAAGCACGGCCAGTACTCCAAGATATTTTCGTTGAAGGAAAATGTGTGTACGAATTACCAACTTTAGATGAAATTAAACAATATGCAAAAGAAAATTTAGATTCACTTTGGGAAGAATACAAGCGGGACTTGAATCCGCAGAAATATCCAGTGGACCTTTCAACAGATTGTTGGAACCACAAAATGAATTTATTGGAAAAAGTGCGTAAAGACGTTAAACATTTAACGGAAACGGTGAATAAGGAGGCCTAGAAATGACAACACTTCAAGAAAAAATCATTCAAGAGTTAGGTGTTTTACCGACAATTGATCCAAAAGAAGAAGTTCGTAAAAGTATTGATTTTCTGAAAGCTTATTTAACTAAACATCCTTTTTTAAAAACCTTTGTCTTGGGAATTAGTGGCGGACAAGATTCAACATTAGCTGGGCGCTTAGCACAATTAGCGATGACTGAAATGCGCGAAGAAACAGGAGATATGTCGTATCAATTTATTGCGATTCGCCTTCCCTACGGTGAGCAAGCAGATGAAGCTGATGCACAAGCCGCGCTAGCCTTTATTCAGCCAGATGTTTCTTTACGAGTGGATATTAAACCAGCAGTGGATGCAATGGTTGGTTCGCTAGAAAACGCTGGCGTTCAAATTAGCGATTTTAATAAAGGGAACATGAAAGCACGTCAACGTATGATTACACAATATGCAGTAGCTAGCGAAAATGCTGGCGCAGTAATTGGCACAGACCACGCAGCCGAAAATGTGACAGCTTTCTTCACCAAATATGGCGATGGCGGAGCGGATATTTTACCGTTATTTCGTTTAAATAAGCGCCAAGGAAAAGCTTTGCTGAAAGAACTTGGGGCACCAGAAGCCTTGTATCTAAAAATACCAACAGCTGATCTAGAAGATGACAAACCGTTAGTTGCAGATGAAGTTGCCTTAGGTGTCACGTATGATGCCATTGATGACTATTTGGAAGACAAAAAAGTCTCGGAAACAGATCAACAAACAATTGAAAACTGGTATAAAAAAGGACAACACAAACGGCATTTACCCATTACAATTTTTGATGATTTTTGGAAATAAAAACACAGACCATCGGCGAATGAACGATGGTCTGTGTTTTTTTTACATAACTACTTTTCAGAAAGTAAACGTTGCTACAGCAACTATCCTATGATAATGAAAGTCGTTTTCATTTAGGCGTTTTCACTTTCTTTTTCAAAACAGAAAAGGTACGCTCAATAATGTAAAGTGAATGATAGGAGAGAAAAAGAGATGAAGCATGTAACAAAATTGGGGATTACAATTATAACAGGAGTTTTGGCATTATTATTTGAATTTATTTTACATCAGCCGAATTGGGCGTATGGCATTATTTTAATAACAGGTTCTGTAATGGCGTTAATGATGTTCTGGGAAATGATTCAAACCTTACGTGAAGGAAAATATGGTGTCGATATTTTAGCGATTACCGCTATCGTCGCAACCTTAGCTGTGGGAGAATACTGGGCCAGTTTGATGATTTTAATTATGTTGACTGGTGGTGATTCATTAGAAGACTATGCCGCTGGAAAAGCTAACCAAGAGCTGAAGTCATTATTGGATAACTCGCCACAAAAAGCTCATCGCTTGAATGGCGAAAATTTAGAAGATGTTTCTGTTGAGGAAATCAATGTTGGCGATGAATTAGTAGTAAAACCAGGGGAACTAGTTCCAGTTGATGGCTTGGTAAAAACCGGGACATCAACAGTCGATGAATCTTCATTAACAGGAGAATCAAAACCAATTGAAAAAAATCCTGGTGATGAATTAATGTCGGGTTCCGTGAATGGTGATGGCTCTTTGAAAATGGTTGCTGAAAAAACTGTAGCCGACAGTCAATATCAAACGATTGTGAACTTAGTGAAAGAATCTGCGGCACGTCCAGCTCATTTTGTACGTTTAGCAGACCGCTATGCGGTACCTTTTACACTAGTTGCCTACTTAATTGCAGGTGTTGCTTGGTTTGTTTCAAAAAGTCCGACACGTTTTGCGGAAGTCTTAGTTGTTGCTTCGCCGTGTCCTTTAATTCTATCTGCCCCAATTGCTTTAGTGGCAGGGATGGGTCGTTCAAGTCGTCATGGGGTCGTTATTAAATCGGGAACGATGGTCGAAAAATTAGCTTCTGCAAAAACGATTGCGTTTGATAAAACAGGCACGATTACGCAAGGACAACTTTCTGTTGATCAAGTCCAACCAATCAATGCTGGAATAACTGCTGCTGAATTAGTGGGATTGGCAGCAAGCGTGGAACAAGAATCAAGTCATATTTTAGCTAGATCAATTGTTGCTTATGCCAGAAAGAAAGATGTCCCATTAAAAAATATTACAGATCTAGCGGAAGTTTCTGGTGCTGGCGTGAAGGCATTTGTGGATGGTGCTGAGATACGGGTAGGTAAAAAGAATTTTGTGACACAAGAGTCTCAAGCAACTGAAAAAATTGATAAAACGACTATTCATATTTCACGTAATGGCACATATTTAGGCCGAATTACTTTTACAGACACTGTACGCCCAGAAGCAAAAGAGACTATGGAAAAATTACACCAATTACATCTTCAACGAATTTTAATGCTGACGGGGGATCAAGAATCCGTCGCAGAAACGATTGCTGCAGAAGTAGGAATTACCGAAGTACATGGGGAATGTTTACCACAAGATAAATTAACTATTCTAAAAGAATTGCCCAAAGAAAACCATCCAGTCATCATGGTAGGAGATGGTGTAAATGATGCACCTTCGCTTGCCGCTGCAGACGTAGGTATTGCTATGGGCGCTCATGGAGCTACTGCGGCTAGTGAAACTGCTGACGTTGTTATTTTAAAAGATGACTTAAGTAAAGTCAGCCAAGCGGTCGAAATTGCCCAAGATACCATGAAAATTGCCAAACAATCTGTATTAATCGGAATTTTTATCTGCGTTTTACTAATGCTAATTGCTAGTACCGGGATCATTCCGGCGCTAATCGGGGCTATGCTACAAGAAGTCGTGGACACTGTGTCAATCTTATCTGCTTTGCGTGCTCGTCGAATTGGCAAGTAAGGTGGAACAATTAATTGCCTGAATGTCCAGCTTAGTGGTAAAATAAAGGTACGTTTTTAATATTAATAAGTTACAGGGGAGAGATTGTGCAATGAAAGGAAACCAAATAGATGGGCAACCAGTCACGGAAGAACAACTATTAAAAGAAGGCTACCGTAAATATACGGGGGAAGGAATTGATATCTTTTATAATAAAGATATTTGTGAACATATTGGTAATTGTGTTCGTGGAAATCCAGAAGTCTTTGAAGTTGGTCGGAAACCATGGATTATTCCAGATAACGGAAGTGTTGAAAATGACATGATTGTGGTAGATTCATGTCCAAGTGGTGCTCTAAAATATATTCGGAAAGTAGGGAACGAATATGCAAATTAAAGAAGAAAACAATCGTTTTGCTCTATATAACGATGAAAACCAAGAAATTGGTGAAATGACATGGTCAGATGCTGGCGAAAGCATGATGATTATTGACCATACGTTTGTTGATCCAACTTATCGTGGACAAAAATTAGCTGAAAAACTTGTTTTAGCCGGTGTTGAAAAAGCGAGAAAAGAGCATAAAAAAATTATTCCGCTATGTCCATTTGCCAAAAAAGAATTTGATACTAAACCTGAATACGGAGACGTATTGAGAAAATAAAAAATAAGTTAGCAACAGCCGCAAGTAGGAATCTGATTCCTACTTGCGGCTGTTGCTATTAGAGACAAATAAGGAAAGACATTAAATTTCACTGGTGTTTACAGATAAAATATGCTACATTAAAGTAGATGAATTTCGCATATTTGTATAAAAAGGAGAATTAACGCATGTATAATCTAATCTTAACGTTGGTCATCATTTTATCTGTTTTAATCGTCATTACTGTTATGATGCAACCAAGCAAACAAAACAGTGCAGCAAGTGCCTTCACTGGCGGTGCAGATAAATTATTTGGGAAGCAAAAAGCGCGCGGTTTTGAAGCTGTTATGCAACGCTCAACAGCAGTTCTTGGAGCAATTTGGATGATTTTATTATTTGTTTTGGCGTTCTTATCTTCAAAATAAGTACGTAATCTTTTAAAATGACAAGTTTAGAACAGAGAGATGAGTGCGGACACTTATTTTTCTGTTCTTTTTCTTTCTGAAAAAGTCTTTGAAACTTATCATTTCGGAAGGTTTTCTTTTGAGAATATGATAGAATGAAGCTGAGGTGAGCGAAGTGGCAAAAAAAATCAATTTACCGAAGCCGTTATTTTCAGAAAAAGGAAAACGGGCGGTCCTTTTATTACACGCTTATTCTGGCAGCAGTAATGATGTACGGATGTTAAGCAGACGTTTAGAAAAAGAAAATTATACTGTCTATTCGCCTAATTTTTCAGGACATGGCACGCTAGTTCCTGAAGATATTTTAGATCAAACAACGGAACAATGGTGGCAAGATACACAAGAAGCAGTCGCTTTTTTGAGAGAAAGAGGCTACCAAGAAATTGCCATTTTTGGTTTATCAATGGGCGGGATTTTCAGTATGCATGCATTAACGGAACAATTAACAGGATTAATTGGTGGTGGATTTTTCTGTTCACCTATCTACCCTGTCGAAAATAAAGTCCCAGAAAATTTCGTATTATACGCAGAAAATGTGATGAAAATCGCAGAAGTTCCTGCAGAGGAACAACAAAGCCGGTTGCAATCGATTGAGCAACGAGTCAAACAACAATTAGGAGCGATTGAAACGATTGCTAGTCAGACGGCTGACAAACTAAACAAAATCCACGCACCTCTTTTCTTAGCGCAAGCTGGCAAAGATGAAATGATTGAGCCAATGGGCGTCTATCAAACGGCCCAAGCGCTAACACAAGCACGTGTGACCTTACAATGGTACCCAAACAGCGGACATGTCATTACGGTGAGTGGAGAACACAAACAATTAGAGCAAGATGTGGTGCAATTTTTAGCAACACTACCTTGGAATGAGGAGAAATAATGACAAAACAAACAATTAAAGAGCAAATTTTACATTTCATGGAAAGCCAAAAAAAGAAAAGCTTTTCAATGGAAGAAATTGCACAAGGCTTGAATTTAGAAAAAAGTTCAGATTTTAAAATTTTAGTGCAAACCATTGCACAAATGGAACGAGAAAAGTCAGTTAGTTTCAACAAAAAAGGCAAAGTCCTGTTACCAATGAAAGACTTATTAATAGAAGGAACGTTTCGTGCAAATGAACGAGGCTTTGGTTTCGTGACCATCGATCCTGAAGAACCAGATGTTTATATTCCTAAAGAGGCAACGAACTTTGCAATGGATGGGGACACGGTTTTAATCGACGTGATCCAACATGCTGATCCTTTTTCAGATCGCGGCGCAGAAGGTAAAGTCAAAGAAATTAAAGAGCGAGCAGTGAGCCAAGTTGTCGGAGAATTTGTGGCATATAGTGAAGAAGAAATGGCAGAAATGGGACTGTATGGCTACATGATTCCCAAAGATAAGAAATTGAATCAGTATACTGTATCAATTGCACCTGAAGGGATTAGCCCAGTAGATGGTAGCATTGTCATTGCTGAAATTACCTATTATCCAGATCAAGAATATCCAACAAGTATGGAAGGACTAGTCAAACAAGTGATTGGTCATAAAAATGATCCAGGAATGGATATTTTATCAATCGTGGTGGCTCATGGAATTCCCACAGCATTTCCTGATGAAGTTTTGGCTGAAGCGGACCAAGTACCAGAAACTATTGCAGAAAGCGATTTAGTCGGTCGTCGGAATTTACGTGATCAGTTGATTGTGACGATTGATGGAGAAGATGCGAAAGATTTAGATGATGCAGTAACGGTACAAAAGTTAGCAAATGGCAATTTCTTTTTAGGGGTGCATATTGCAGATGTTTCTTATTATGTAACTGAAGGAAGTCAATTGGATATGGAAGCGTATGAACGTGGCACAAGTGTCTATTTGACAGACCGAGTTGTGCCAATGATTCCGCAGCGATTATCAAATGGGATTTGTTCGCTTAACCCACATGTTCCACGTTTAACCATGAGTTGTGAGATGGAAATTACACCAGAAGGAGAAGTTATTTCGCATGAAATTTTCCAAAGTGTAATCCAAACAACGGAGCGAATGACCTATACAGCAGTCAATGAAATTTTAGAAGAGCAAAAACCTGAAACGTTAGAACGCTACAAAGAGCTAGTTCCCATGTTTAAAGAGATGGGCGAGCTGCACCATATATTAGAAGAGATGCGTATGCGCCGTGGTGCGATTTCTTTTGAAGATCGTGAAGCCAAAGTCCTAGTTGATGAAAATGGTCATCCCCAAGATATTCTTTTACGCACGCGTGGCGTGGGTGAACGATTAATTGAATCCTTTATGTTGGCAGCCAATGAAACTGTGGCACGTCATTATCATGACTTAAAACTGCCATTTATTTATCGGATTCATGAACAACCAAAAGAAGAAAAAATGCAACGTTTCTTTGACTTTGCTGCAGTACTTGGCATTCTTGTTAAAGGAACAAAAGAAAACATTTCACCGAAAGATTTACAAAAAGTTTTAGAGCAAGTTGAAAATAAGCCGGAAGAAGTGGTTATCAATACGATGTTGCTAAGAAGTATGCAACAAGCGAAATACTCAGAAGACAACTACGGACACTATGGGTTGGCTGCTGAATATTATACGCATTTCACTTCACCAATACGTCGTTATCCAGATTTAATTGTGCATCGTTTGATTCGTAGCTATAGCCAAGATCAATCTGAAAAAAATCAAGAAAAATGGAACGAAGCATTACCAGAAATTGCCAATCATAGTTCAAGTATGGAACGTCGCGCAGTTGATGCAGAGCGTGAAGTGGATGCCATGAAGAAAGCCGAATTTATGGTAGATAAAGTGGGAGAAACGTATGACGGGATCATCAGCTCTGTCACAAAATTTGGTATCTTTGTGGAACTGCCTAATACAATAGAAGGCTTAATTCACGTGAATAACTTAAAACAAGATTATTTCCACTTTATTGAAAATCATATGGCGTTAGTTGGTGAACGGACGGGAATGACTTTGAAAATTGGTCAGAAAGTTCAAATCCGTGTTGAAAAAGCTGATCCAGAAACAAGAGAAGTTGATTTTGAATTGATTTCAGCTGAGGAAGTCGCACCAGTCGAAGGACCAAAAGGACGTAAAAAAGGTAAAGCCAATTCTTCAACTCGGTCAAATAATCAACGAAGAAATAAAAAAGATGAATCATTTGATGGTAAGAAAAAGAAAAATAAGAAAAAAGGCAAAGGCAAAAAACAACCTTTTTATAAAGAAGCAATGAAACAAAAAAATAAAAAAGGGAAAAAGAAGAAGTAGAGGAGGTCGCTTATGCCAAAAGGGGAAGGAAAATTAATCGCACAAAACCGCAAAGCTAGACATGATTATTCAATTATCGATACGGTTGAAGCTGGGCTTGTTTTACAAGGAACAGAAATCAAATCTATTCGAAATGGTCGTATCAATTTAAAAGATGGTTTTGCACGAATTCGAAACGGAGAAGCCTTTTTGTATAATGTTCATATTAGTCCATATGAACAGGGCAATATTTTTAATCATGACCCATTACGTACCAGAAAATTATTATTACACAAAAAACAAATTAATAAGTTAATCGGCGAAACCAAAAATACAGGTATCACATTAGTACCTTTGAAGGTCTATATTAAAGACGGCTATGCCAAAGTTTTGATTGGTTTAGCTAAAGGGAAAAAGCAGTACGACAAGCGTGAAGACTTGAAACGTAAGGAAGTTGACCGACAAATCAGCCGAACATTAAAAAATAACCGACGTTAAAAATGTAAATTTATTCTTTTTCGCATATTTGCTTGCCTTTCTTCGGATTAGGTGTAAAATCTGGTAAGTGTTGAGTAAATGAATGTAAATGATTCATTTTTTAATCGCTTCGGAAAGCAGTACCACCCTGCATTAGATTGGTTTATGGAAAAGGTTTTCCAACCAATTTTCAACACATGAAATTTTAAAAGTAAACTATTTGTAAATTATCAACAAGTGGTGGTACGATAGCTTTGCCAGGGATTATCACTCAGGAGTAGGATGAAACTTCTGAAAGATTGTTGGAAAAGAGGTGAATTGATTTGGAAGAGAAGAAATTACTCTTCAATATCGGACCAATTTGGTTTGATGGAACCATTGTTTTGATGGTGCTGTTGACGTGTATCATTGTTTTCGCCTTTGTCTATGCTTGTACGAGAAATATGAAGCTACGACCTAAAGGCAAACAAACGGTCATCGAATGGTTAGTGGATTTTATTCGTGGAATCATTACAGACAATTTACCTCGTAAAGAAGTGAGCAATTTTCATTTAATGGCGTTTACCCTGTTCATGTTTGTGCTTGTTTCAAACATCTTGGGTCTCGTTACAAAAATCGTTGTGGGCGACGATCTCAGCGTTTGGAAAAGTCCAACCGCCGATCCAATCGTAACCTTAACGTTAGCGATGATGATGATTGTCTTAACACACTTCTTTGGTATGAAACGCTTTGGTTTTAAAGGCTATCTAGTTAATAGTTATTTAAGACCCGTTGGTTTCTTACTACCGGTAAAATTAATGGAAGAATTCACGAATCTATTAACATTAGGCTTGCGTTTGTACGGAAACATTTTTGCCGGCGAAGTTCTATTGGGCTTAATTGCTGGAACCGTAGCAAGCGTCGGATTATGGGTTATCCCACTAGCAATTCCGCTAGAAATGATTTGGGTAGCATTCTCAATCTTTATTGGATGTATCCAAGCGTTTATCTTTGTGACACTTTCAATGGTTTATATGTCACACAAAATTGAAACAGAAGAATAATCAAGAAATACGAAGGACAAAAATTATCTTTTAGGAGGATTTTACACAATGGAAGGATTAAATTTTATCGCAGCAGCAATTGCAATTTTCGGTTCAGCTATCGGAGCCGCTATCGGTAACGGACAAGTTATTTCAAAAACAATCGAGTCAATGACTCGTCAACCAGAAATGTCTGGTCAATTAAGAACAACAATGTTTATCGGGGTCGCTTTAATCGAAGCTGTGCCAATTTTAGGTGTCGTTGTTTCTTTATTACTTTTATTCAGATAAGCAATAAAATGGAGGCAGGACGCTGATTATTATCGGGACCGTCACTGCTTTCTTCTATCTTTAGCCTTTTCAATAGCTGGTGATAAAGCAGTTGAAGAAGCTAAATCGATTTTTGCAGGAAAGGAAGTTGAGACTTCATGCTACTTACTACATTGGTAGTCGGTGAAACGGCTCCTAGTACCACACTAGGCACGATGATTGTTGTCAGTGGTGCATTTTTAATCTTGATGCTCTTATTAAAGAAATATGCATGGGGAGCAATCGTAGATATTTTGACACAACGTGAAGAAAAAATTGCCAACGATTTAGACTCTGCAGAACAATCTCGCGTAGCAGCAGCGAAAATGGAAAAAGAACGTCAACAACAATTACTTTCTTCCAGATCAGAAGCAGCTGAAATTATTAAAAACGCGAAAGAAAGTGGAGAACAGACTCGCCAAAAAACATTAAAAGAAACAACTGCGGAAGTTACTCGCTTACGCGAAAAAGCTCGGACAGATATTTCTCAAGAACGTGAAGAAGCATTGTCTTCAGTAAAAAATGAAGTGGCAGATCTTTCTCTTCAAATTGCAGCCAAAATTTTAAATAAAGAATTAACACCAGATGCACATGAAGCATTGATTGATTCTTATATTGAAAGTTTAGGTAAAGCAAATGAAACTAGATAAATATACAGTTGGTAAACGCTACGGCAAGGCTTTGTTTGAGTTGGCAGTTGAAAAGAACCAAGCTGAAGCAATTTATCAAGAATTATTGACGCTTCGCGAAGTCTATCACCAAGTACCTGGTATTGGCGATATTTTAAGTGATGATCGCTTAGAGCCTTATGAAAAAGACAGCATCATGGAAAAACTAGTAACAGGTTTTAGTGAAATGATGCAAAACTTTTTGCGAGTGGTTTACGAATATCGTCGCATGTACGATCTGCTCTTGATGATTGATGAATATGAACGACGTTATGATGAGCACCAAGGACTAATTTTGGGTTCAGTGACAACAGCCATTCCTTTATCAAAAGAACAACATCAAGCAATGGAAGAAAAAGCTGCCCAATTATTAGGGTATGAACAAGCGCATTTAGTCAATTTAATTGACCCGTCAATTGTCGGCGGAGTGGTTATTGAAGCAAACCATCAAGTAATCGATGGCAGCATCCGCAAACAATTAGAACATATGCAGCAGAAGTTATTAAAATAATCTTTAGGACTACAAAGAGGTGAATTGAATGGCTATCAAAGCAGAAGAAATCAGTGCCTTGATTAAAGAACAAATCGAAAACTATCAACAACAGCTTGCTGTTGAAGAAGTTGGAACAGTCACTTACGTCGGTGACGGAATTGCCCGCGCCCACGGTTTAGAAAATGCCATGAGTGGAGAACTTGTTGAGTTTTCAAACGGTTCATACGGAATGGCACAAAACTTAGAAACAAATGATGTAGGGATTATTATCCTTGGCGATTTTGAAACCATTCGTGAAGGAGATAAAGTACAACGCACAGGCAAAATCATGGAAGTACCCGTTGGGGAAGCTTTGATTGGCCGTGTTGTTAATCCATTAGGTCAACCATTAGATGGTTTAGGCGAAATTAAAACAGACAAAACACGTCCTGTGGAAGCAACAGCTCCCGGTGTTATGCAACGTCAATCTGTTGCTGAACCAATGCAAACTGGTTTAAAAGCCATTGATGCCCTCGTACCAATTGGTCGTGGACAACGGGAATTGGTTATTGGAGACCGTAAAACAGGGAAAACATCGATTGCAATTGATACAATTATTAACCAAAAAGGACAAGATGTAATTTGTATTTATGTAGCGATTGGTCAAAAAGAATCTACTGTTCGTAACCAAGTAGAAACACTTCGTAAATTTGGTGCCTTAGATTATACAATCGTTGTGACTGCAGGGGCTTCACAACCAGCACCATTACTTTACATTGCACCGTATGCAGGAACTGCAATGGGTGAAGAATTCATGTATAACGGTAAACATGTCTTAATTATTTTTGATGACTTATCAAAACAAGCCGTGGCTTATCGTGAACTTTCTCTACTATTACGCCGTCCACCAGGTCGTGAAGCTTATCCAGGGGATGTCTTCTATTTACACTCACGTTTATTAGAACGTGCAGCTAAATTAAGTGATGAATTAGGTGGCGGTTCAATGACAGCCTTACCATTCGTTGAAACACAAGCAGGCGATATTTCTGCTTATATTCCAACAAACGTTATTTCAATCACTGATGGACAAATTTTCTTAGAAAGCGACTTGTTCTATGCAGGAACTCGTCCAGCCGTTGATGCTGGGTTATCTGTTTCTCGGGTCGGAGGATCAGCGCAAATCAAAGCAATGAAAAAAGTTGCCGGAACGCTTCGTTTAGACTTAGCTAGTTACCGTGAGTTAGAAGCCTTTACACAATTTGGCTCTGATTTAGATGCGGCAACACAAGCTAAATTAAACCGTGGTCGTCGTACGGTAGAAATTTTAAAACAAAAACTACATGCGCCACTGCCTGTAGAAAAACAAGTCTTAATTTTATATGCGTTAACACACGGCTTTTTAGATAGCGTGAGCGTAGATAAAATTTTACACTTTGAACAAGATTTATTCGATTATTTTGATGGCAAACATGCAGACTTATTGGAAACCATTCGTACAACGAAAGACTTACCAGATACTGATGCATTAGATGCAGCGATTACAGAGTTTTCTGAAATGTTTGCAGCGGCAAACAACAGCGGAGATTCAGCCAAAGAAGCTTTAGAAAAAATCGATAACGCATAAGAGAGGTGAGCAACATTGGGTGCTTCATTAAATGAAATCAAACAACGCATTGCATCAACAAAAAAGACAAGCCAAATTACCAAAGCGATGCAAATGGTTTCTGCAGCCAAATTGACCAAGTCAGAAGGCGCCTCTAAAAGCTTTCAAGAATATTCTTCAAAAATTCGTAGTGTCGTTACGCATTTAGTAGCTGCTCAGTTAAGTGAATTACGTGAAACAGAGCAATCTTCTCTTAGTGAAGGGAACTATCATGTGATGTTAGCACAACGACCTGTCAAAAAAACAGGCTATATCGTTATCACTTCTGACAAAGGGTTAGTTGGTGGCTACAATAGCTCAATCTTAAAACAAACCATGAGTATGATTCAAGAAGACCACGATTCTAATAAAGAATATGCCTTAATCGCCATTGGTGGTACAGGGGCGGATTTCTTTAAAGCACGCGGAATCGATGTTTCCTATGAGCTAAGAGGCTTAACGGATCAACCAACGTTTGAAGAAGTCCGTAAGATTGTGACAACGGCAACGACTATGTACCAAAACGAAGTGTTTGATGAATTGTATGTTTGTTATAATCACCACGTTAACTCACTAACGAGTCAGTTTCGTGTGGAAAAAATGTTGCCAATTACTGATTTAGATCCATCAGAGGCGACCTCTTACGAACAAGAATATCTTTTAGAGCCTTCACCTGAAGCAATCTTGGATCAATTATTACCACAATATGCAGAAAGCTTAATTTATGGGGCGATCATTGATGCGAAAACAGCAGAACATGCTGCTGGGATGACCGCCATGAAAACAGCCACTGACAATGCGCAAAATATTATTAGCGATTTAACAATTTCTTATAACCGTGCTCGTCAAGGGGCGATTACCCAAGAAATTACAGAAATTGTTGCTGGTGCAGCTGCACTAGAATAATCTAGTCTTACGTTTGAACGTTTATAAAAACGTTCAAAGCGTGTGACTTTATGAAGACTGGAGGAAAGAAATTATGAGTTCAGGAAAGATTGTTCAAGTAATCGGTCCCGTTGTTGACGTGGAATTTTCATTAGATCAATCCTTACCCGATATTAACAACGCTTTAGTCGTTTATAAAAATGGCGAAGCAAAACAAAAAGTAGTACTTGAAGTCGCTTTAGAACTAGGTGATGGAGTGATTCGTTCTATCGCCATGGAATCGACAGATGGTTTACAACGTGGAATGGAAGTTATCGATACAGGAAAATCAATTTCAGTTCCTGTTGGTAAAGATACATTGGGTCGTGTGTTTAACGTTTTAGGAGACACAATTGACTTAGAAGCGCCATTCCCTGCAGATGCTGAACGTAGTGGGATTCATAAAAAAGCGCCAGCATTTGATGAATTAAGTACCAGTAATGAAATTTTAGAAACAGGGATTAAAGTTATTGACTTATTAGCGCCTTATCTAAAAGGTGGTAAAGTCGGACTTTTCGGTGGTGCCGGTGTTGGTAAAACCGTCTTAATTCAAGAATTAATTCATAATATTGCCCAAGAACATGGAGGGATTTCCGTCTTTACTGGTGTTGGTGAACGGACACGTGAAGGGAACGACCTGTACTATGAAATGAAAGATTCAGGCGTTATTGAAAAAACAGCCATGGTTTTTGGTCAAATGAACGAACCACCAGGTGCACGGATGCGTGTGGCCTTAACTGGGTTAACGATTGCTGAATATTTCCGTGATGTGGAAGGACAAGACGTGCTATTATTTATTGATAACATTTTCCGTTTCACTCAAGCCGGTTCAGAAGTTTCTGCCCTTTTAGGTCGGATGCCGTCAGCCGTTGGTTACCAACCAACCTTAGCGACTGAAATGGGACAATTACAAGAACGGATTACTTCAACGAAAAAAGGATCAATTACCTCTATTCAAGCAATCTATGTTCCAGCCGATGACTATACCGATCCAGCGCCAGCAACAGCGTTTGCCCATTTGGATGCAACAACTAACTTGGAACGTAAATTAACCGAACAAGGGATTTATCCAGCGGTAGATCCGTTAGCTTCATCTTCTAGTGCCTTGGCTCCTGAAATTGTTGGAGAAGAACACTACGAAGTGGCTACCGAAGTGCAACATATTTTACAACGTTACCGTGAATTACAAGATATCATCGCTATTTTAGGGATGGACGAATTATCAGATGACGAAAAAGTACTTGTTGGTCGCGCACGCCGTGTTCAATTCTTCTTATCTCAAAACTTTAACGTTGCTGAACAATTTACAGGTCAACCTGGTTCTTATGTACCAGTTGCGGAAACAGTTCGTGGCTTTAAAGAAATTCTTGAAGGTAAACATGATAATCTGCCAGAAGAAGCCTTCCGTAGTGTCGGTAAAATTGAAGATGCCATCGAAAAAGCGAAACAATTAAACTACTAGAAAGGCGGCAAACACAATGGATAGTCTTACTGTGAATGTAGTAACGCCTAATGGTCTAGTTTATGACCACCATGCAAAAATCGTTGTGGCGAAAACAACAGATGGTGAAATTGGTATTTTACCAAAACATGCGCCAATCATCGTTCCGCTAGCGATTGATGAAGTCCGCATCAAACGGACCGATTCAGATACACATGTTGACTGGGTAGCTGTAAATGGTGGTATCATGGAAGTCCGTGATAATGTCGTTTCTATTATTGCCGATAGTGCTGAACGTGAACGAGATATCGATGTACCTCGTGCTGAACGAGCAAAACAACGAGCAGAACGTTTAATTGAAGAAGCCAAAGCAAAAGACGACCGCGATCAACTACGTCGTGCGACTGTTGCTTTGCATCGTGCAATCAACCGGATCAACGTATCGAAACATGGGTAAAAAAGGCTGAAGGATTCAGTCACTTTTGTAGAGTTTAAGGCGCTTGCTATTGAGTCAGTTGCCTTAAACTCTATTTCTTCGTATTTTTTAATAAATAGTGTCAAATTTTGGCATTTCAAGTGGATTAATTATCGGTTTTTATTATTTTGTGATAAAATGTTCCTACGTTAGAAAAAAGGAGGCTCCTTATGCAATACTATGGAGTAGATGCTATTGTTCGAATCGTTAGTCATCTTATGTTCATTTACATAAGTTTTTGGGCGTTGCAATCATTGCGTATTGAGCAATTTTTCAAAACCCAATTTACACCGCAAATTAGAATGTTGATGGTATTTTTCGCCATCGCTATCGGATACACAGTTAGCTCGTTTGCTTTAGAATTGATTGCGCTTTGTCGAAATCTTTTCATTGTGTATTTTCCTTAAAAATTGAAAAATAAAAAAAGGTACAATTTTTAGTTGAATAATGGTATAATAGTAAAGATTTTGAATAGGAATACCTATTCTCATTTTTTTGGGGGGAACAAAATGGAACAAATTATTGTTCATGGTGGTAATACAAAATTAGAAGGAACTGTAAAAATTGAAGGCGCCAAAAACGCTGTTTTACCAATTTTAGCAGCTACTCTTTTAGCTGAAGAAGGCGTTACTACTTTAAAAAATGTACCAATTTTATCTGATGTATTTACAATGAATCAAGTAATTAAGCATTTGAATGTAGCCATTGATTTTGATGAAGACGCGAATGAAGTAACAATAGACGCAACACAACCTTTAGGGATCGAAGCAAACTATGAGTACGTTAGTAAAATGCGTGCTTCTATCGTTGTAATGGGACCTTTATTGGCTCGTAATGGTCATGCCAAAGTGGCAATGCCAGGTGGCTGTGCCATTGGCAAACGACCAATTGATTTACACTTAAAAGGCTTCCAAGCATTAGGTGCAAAAATCATCCAAAAAAATGGTTATATTGAAGCAATTGCGGATGAACTAATCGGTAACACTATTTACTTAGACTTCCCAAGTGTCGGCGCTACGCAAAACATTATGATGGCTGCTGTTCGTGCGAAAGGAACAACTATCATTGAAAACGTTGCTCGTGAACCTGAAATCGTTGACTTAGCAAACATTTTAAACAAAATGGGCGCCAATGTTATCGGTGCTGGAACAGAAACGATGCGTATCGAAGGCGTCGATAAATTACATGCCGTAGAGCATTCAATCGTTCAAGATCGAATTGAAGCAGGTACGTTCATGGTAGCTGCAGCAATGACTGAGGGCAATGTTTTAATTGAAGAAGCAATTTCTGAACATAATCGTCCGCTAATTTCTAAATTAACTGAAATGGGTGCAATCATTGAAGAAGAAGAAAACGGCATCCGTGTAATTGGACCAAAACATCTAAAACCAACAGATGTTAAGACAATGCCGCATCCTGGTTTCCCAACAGACATGCAAGCGCAAATGACAGCGATCCAAATGTTTGCTGAAGGAACAAGCATCGTGACAGAAACAGTCTTTGAAAATCGTTACCAACACTTAGAGGAAATGCGTCGAATGAATGCTGACTTAAAAATTGACGGCAATATTGCCGTTATTAATGGTGGCAACGAGTTACAAGGAGCAGCAGTGGAAGCCACTGATTTACGGGCAGCTGCCGCATTGATTTTAGTAGGGTTACGTGCAAATGGCATTACACGTGTCTCTAATTTGAAATATTTAGATCGTGGCTATTATGAGTTCCATAAAAAACTTCAAAAATTAGGCGCGAACGTTGAACGCGTCAATGATGAAAAAATTGAAGAAAAACAAGCAACGACAGTAATCTAAAGGAGTCAAACGTATGAGTTCATTTCGTTATATTTTAGTAACATTATTGAAAATTCTAGTGGTCATTTCGTTAGTCATTATCTTATTTGTTGTGGGAACAATGATTGGTTATGGTTTGATTGGAAATGGGAATCCGATGGATGTCTTTGATGAAAAAATTTGGACTCATATTATGAACTTCTTTAAATAAAAACTTATTTTAAGGCGGTGAACAAAAGTCAATTGACGATTGTTCATCGCCTTTTCTTTTTCCTGAATATCTATTTTATTCTATGCTATAATAATAGAAGTAAGATAATGAAGGAGTGGGATGGAAGATGCAAGCAACCGTAACAGAAATAGGCAAACATGCAATCGATGATTCAGAAAAAATGATTATTCTTTTTGGAGAAACTGCTACCGATACCTTGAAGCAACATGCAGTTATTCAATCATTCCCAGAAAAAGACCAAGTTACCTTGGCAGAAGGAGATCATCTGAAAATTGGCGATACAAACTATACAATCACAAAAGTGGGTTCTTTTGCCAATAGTAACTTGCAAAGTATCGCTCACAGCACTTTAATCTTTGCTGATGCACCAACCGATGAGGATGATGTTATCCGAAATGGTGTTTATTTAACGCCCCATCAGTTACCAAAGATAACGATTGGAACAACAATTGATTACTTAGTAAATGGAGCGTGAATCAATGGATAAAAAACAAACGACTGATAAACGCCTGTCTTGGTTTTGGCGTTGGTTTTTAAATAATCAAGTAGTAACAGCCTTACTGATTGTCTTATTGGTGCTGTTAATTATTCTAACTTTTACGAAAGTTTCTTATTTATTTAAGCCCGTCTGGCAGTTTTTCGGCGTTGTCGGCTTACCAGTAATTATGGCGGGGATTTTATATTATTTATTAAATCCGATTGTCGATTATTTAGAGAAAAAACAAATCTCACGTGTCTGGAGTATTATCGGCCTATTTATTTTAATTGTGGCACTACTCATTTGGGGTGGTATTGTAATCGTTCCTAAAATTCGTGAGCAATCTGTCAGCTTTGTAAATCATTTTCCTCAATATATTGATACAATTGATCAAAAATCGCAGGAAATATTAAGTGATCCACTTTTCGCGCAATTTAGAGAACAACTTGAAGCGGCAGGCGATAAAGTTGTCAGTTCGTTAGGTACCATCATTAAAAACGTCTCAACGTTCACAGTACAAGGAATTGGTAATTTCTTTGGGGCGGTGGCTACGATCTTTGTCGCCATCATTACGATGCCGTTTATTCTATTTTATTTACTGAAAGATGGCAAAAACTTAGCGCCATATTTAATGAAGTTTTTACCAGTGAAGATGCGTAAACCAACCTTAAAAGTTCTTGCAGAAGTCAATGATCAAGTCTCTTCTTATATTAGAGGACAATTAACTGTCGCTTTCGCAGTGGCAATTATGTTTATGATTGGTTTTTCTGTCATTGGCTTAGATTATGCAGTCACTTTAGGTATTGCAGCAGGCTTTTTAAATTTAATCCCTTATTTAGGGTCATTTTTAGCCATGATTCCAGCAGTCTTTTTAGGAATTGTCAGTGGGCCAGCTTTGTTAATTAAAGTCTTGATTGTTTTTGCCATTGAGCAAACGGTCGAAGGTCGGTTTATTTCACCACTTGTCCTAGGCAGTCAGTTATCCATTCATCCAGTCACCATTTTGGTTGTTTTATTAACGTCTGGTAAACTATTTGGGATTGTCGGGGTGATTTTAGGAATTCCTGTTTATGCCGCAGCTAAGGTGATAATTACACACATTTTTGAGTGGTACCAAATTGTTTCTGGTTTGTATGATGAAGATAAGCCAGATCAACAAGAATCTACGTAACAAAAGAGACAAGCAGTGAACGAACTGCTTGTCTCTTTTTGCTGTAAATCACTCGGAAAATTTAGAATGTTTTACCGTATTCAGTTGCTTTGGTCATGGCAGTATTTAAAAGTTCTTCCGCACGATCAGGGAAATGATCGATTCCTTCGATGAATAATCCGTCGACTTGATCAACACCAATAAAGTTTAGAATCGCTTTAATGTATTGAGAAGCAAAATCTTTTCCTTCGTAGAAGCCGCCATTTGATTGGATGTGTAAGGCTTTTTTACCACTTGTTAGAGGTTTTGGTCCTTCTGCAGTATATTGGAATGTTTTTCCAGCAACGTTGATTGTATCTACCCAAGCTTTTAAGCGTGTCGGTACGTTTAAGTTCCACATTGGATTAGCAATTACTACTTTGTCGGCAGATAAAAATTGATCAGTTAATTCATTAAAACGAGCCACTTTTTGTTGTTGGTTTTCGCTTAATGTTTCAAATGCTGCGCCAGCGCGAAGTGCACCCCAAGCAGATAATAATTCTTCATCGATTTCCGGCATGTTTGTTTCTGGTGCATAAACATCTAAAATTTCGATTTCGTCTGATGGATTTGTTTCACGGTATGAAGCTAAAAATGTTTCTAACGCACGAACTGAGCGTGATTCTTCTTTTGTTAATGGATGTGCTTTAACAACTAATAATTTTGACATTGTGTAATCTCCTTAAAATAAATAGTTTAAAAATTCAACATCTCTATTTTACTAATAAAAAGTAAGAGAAAGCAAGTCTTTTTTTTACTTTTAGTAAACTTTTTTTTAAAATGGATCAACAGAGTAAAAAATAAATAAAAATATTTTTTTGGAAAGGCTTGCATATTAAAAAAAAGCATGCTATTATTACTTTGTAAATAAGGATTGTTACTGCTTTGCAGGCAAAACCAGAGTCTTCCATTAACACAATCAGTGGAGGGATTCTGGGCTTTTTTTATAAAAAAGTGAGGTTGCATTCATCATGAGGATTGAAAAAGTTTTAAATAATAATGTCGTGCTTTCAAGAAATGAGCAAGGCGAAGAAATTGTTTATATGGGACGCGGCTTAGCCTTTCAAAAGAAGATTGGAGACACGATCAATCCGGATTATGTTGAAAAGGAATTCGTGTTAAAGGACTCCGCTATGGCAGGGCAATTCCAGCAGCTGTTTGAAGACGTCCCCACCAAAGAAGTAGAAGTCGTCAAACAAATCGTTGATTTAGCAGAAACAACGCTAGCGATTGAGCTTTCATCAAATATTTATTTAACTTTAACGGATCATATTCACTATGCGTTACTTCGAGCCAAAGAAGGAATTGATATTCCGAATCCTCTTGTATTCGAAACACGCAAATTTTATCCTAAAGAATTTGAAATCGCAAAGCAAGCATTAGCGATTATTGCTGAAAAGCTAGGAGTTCAATTTTCAGAAAATGAAGCGGGCTTCATTGCTTTTCATATTGTGAATGCTGAACAAGGAAATGGCAATATGGAAGTTACCATGGAAGCAACCAAGATGGTTCGTGATATTTTAACGATTATTAGTCGCTACTTTGGACAGGTGTTTGATGAAGATTCATTGAACTATCAACGAATTGTTACACATCTTCAATATTTTGCGCAACGTTATTTAAAACAAGAAGCGCATGATGAGGAGGACGAATTTCTTTTTGCATTGGTCCAAGGAAAGTATCCTAAGGCGTTTCAAGCGGTCCAACGTATTAATGAGTATTTATTAAAAAGCTATGATCGACCAATTGATCAAGCGGAAATGATTTATTTAACCATTCATATCCAAAGAGTGGTCAATGATAAAAAAGCATAACAACCAATAATCGCGGATTGTTACTGATAATGCAGGCAAAACCTAGATTGAAAAAACCGATAACGATTTTCACAGACTGCGCAGCTGTGAAGAGAAGGATCTGGCTCTTTTTCAATGTAGGTTTTTTTGATATTAAAAATTAATGGAAATGAGGATCTAGAGATGAGTAAAAATCAAGAAATTGCAGCACGTGTGTTAAAAGCTGTTGGGGGCGAAGGCAACGTTAATAGTGTTGTTCACTGTGCTACACGCTTACGTTTTAAATTAAAAGATGAAAATAAAGCAGATACTGCTGCATTGAATGCTGACCCAGATGTTATTCAGGTAGTTCAAAGTGCAGGACAATATCAAGTGGTTATTGGCAGTCACGTTAGTGATGTCTATAAGGATTTGATGGCCAACAGTGGACTAGGTAATGATTCTGATAATAGAGAAAAAGAAAGTGGCGGAAATATCTTTAACCGTTTAATTGATATTATTTCTTCTATTTTTACACCGTTTTTAGGTGCAATGGCCGGCGCTGGGGTTCTAAAAGGCTTCTTAACATTAGCTGTAACTATGGGCTGGTTAGCTGACACTTCAGGCGTATATCTTGTTCTCTTTTCGATTGCAGATGGCTTATTTACTTTCTTACCAATTATGTTAGCGTTTACGGCTGCTAAAAAATTCAATACTAATCCCTTTTTAGCGGTTGCTTTGGCGATGGCCTTAGTTCATCCCAGCATTACTGCTTTAGCAGGCAAAACAATTAGCTTTGCTGGTCTTCCAGTGATTATTGGGCCAAGTGGCTATACTTCTTCGGTTTTACCAATTATTTTGGCTGTTTTTGCACAAAGTTATGTGGAACGTTTCTTCAAAAAAGTAATTCCGAGTTTTCTACAAATTATCTGCGTTCCGTTAGCTGTTTTCCTTATTATGGCACCTGTTACCTTCTTAGCTATTGGTCCTATCGGGACGGTCATCGGCGATTGGTTGGGACAAGGATACAACGCAATTTACGCTTTTAGTCCAATTATCGCAGGGTTATTAATGGGTTCGTTGTGGCAAGTCTTGGTAATGTTTGGTATGCATTGGGGCTTTGTACCAATTATGATGTTAAACTTAACACAAGGTGGCGATACGATGGTACCAATGTTATTACCAGCCGTTATTGCACAAGGCGGGGCTGCTTTAGCTGTCTTTTTCCTAACAAAAAATGTGAAACTAAAAGGTTTGGCTTTGTCTTCAAGTATTACGACTATTTTTGGAATTACTGAACCAACTGTATATGGCGTAACTTTACCATTGAAAAAACCATTTATTGCAGCTTGTATTGGTGGCGGTATCGGTGGTGCATTTGTGGCTATGAATCACGTGAAAAACTTTACGTTTGGCTTGGTTAGTATGTTGAGCTTACCTGGCTTTATTCCTGCAGAGACAAAAGATACTGCACCGATGATTACTGGTGCAATTGGTGCCGGAATTGCCTTTATCATTGCGTTTGTCTTAACGTTTTTCTTACGTTTTGAAGATCAACCTAATCCAGAAACAGCAACTGAAAAAACAGAAACTGATAAGATGGTGGCACCTGTAAAAACGAATCAAGAAGACAAAATTATTTTAGCAAGTCCACTTCAAGGTGAAATTTTACCGCTAGAAAAAGTACAAGACCCTGTTTTTGCTTCAGGTGCTTTAGGAAAAGGTGTTGCAATTGAGCCGACTGAAGGCAAACTGTATGCACCCGCAGATGGTGAAATCACCACATTATTTCCGACAGGACATGCTGTTGGCTTGACGACAACAGAGGGCGTTGAATTATTAATGCATATTGGCATGGATACAGTCGAATTAGATGGTAAAGGATTTGAATTATCAGTGAAACAAGGTGATTCTGTTAAAAAAGGAGATTTGCTGGTTACTTTTGATATTGCTGCCATTAAAGAAGCTGGTTATCCAGTAGTTACACCGATTGTGGTAACGAATACGAGTGATTATTTAGATGTTTTGGATATGAACCAAACAGACGTGTTACATGGTGAAGACTTTTTAGCCATTATTAAATAAAAGACAATTGGAGGAGGAACAAGCATGACAACAACGACAAAATTTCCAAAAGGATTTTTATGGGGCGGTGCGACCGCAGCCAATCAATTAGAAGGGGCTTACTTAGCCGATGGTAAAGGGTTATCTGTGGCAGATGCGATGCCGGGAGGAAAACAACGTTTCGCTATTTTAGGAGATGAAGCGTTTGATTGGACGATTGACGAAACGAAATATCGCTACCCTAATCATACAGGAATTGATCACTATGATCGCTTTAAAGAGGACATTGCGTTGTTTGCTAAAATGGGCTTCAAATGTTATCGATTTTCAATTGCGTGGTCGCGTATTTTTCCACAAGGAGATGAAACACAACCGAATGAAGCCGGCTTGAAATTTTATGATGCGGTTATCGATGAATGTTTAAGCTATAACATTGAACCAGTAATTACGATTTCTCATTATGAAATGCCACTGCATTTAGCGAAAGAATACGGCGGGTGGAAAAATCGTCAATTAGTTGACTTTTATGAACGTTTTGCGGAAACTGTTTTAACACGTTACCACCAAAAAGTTAACTATTGGATGACATTCAATGAAATTAATTCAGCTTTCCATTTCCCAGCACTTAGTCAAGGATTGGTGAAAAGCAATGGAGCCAATGATTATCAAAACATTTTCCAAGCATGGCATAATCAATTTGTTGCAAGTAGTAAAGCTGTAAAAATTGGCCATGAATTAAATCCAGAATTACAAATTGGATGTATGATTATTTATGCCACAACGTATGGCATTGATTCGAATCCAGTCAATCAAGTTGCTACAATGATTGAAAACCAAGAGTTTAATTATTATTGTACAGATGTTCAAGTTCGTGGTGAATATCCAGCATACGCAGAACGCATGTATCAAAAATATGCTGTGAAAGACTTAGTTATTGAAGAAGGAGATTTAGAATTATTAAAAGAATACCCAGTGGATTACATTGGCTTTAGTTATTATATGTCGACTGCTGTCGATGTTACTGGTACTACCAACGATACAGCAAATGGGAATCTTTTAGGTGGCGTTAAAAATCCCTTCTTAGAAGCAAGTGAATGGGGTTGGCAAATTGATCCCGAAGGATTACGAATTGCCCTAAATGAATTATATAATCGTTATCAAAAACCTTTATTTATTGTGGAAAACGGCTTAGGTGCAATTGATAAAGTAGACGAAAATTTCTATGTGGCAGACGACTATCGGATTGATTATTTACGTCGTCATATTGAAGCAATGGCAGAAGCAGTTGCAGACGGCGTCGATTTAATGGGCTATACGCCGTGGGGCTGTATTGATTTAGTCAGTGCTTCCACAGGTGAAATGAGTAAACGGTATGGGTTTATTTACGTTGATTTAGACGATGAAGGAAATGGTACTAAAAAACGTTATGAAAAAAAATCGTTTAATTGGTACAAACAAGTTATCGAAACTAATGGACAAAACTTAGACTAGTTATTGTAATTAAACAAAACAAGATAAGCGTAGCAGGTTGTTGCTTCTGTTCCCGCCGTCTATTAATTTTTAAGCTTGGGCCAAAAATCTAAAGTGATTTTTGGCCCAAGCTCTTTTTTGTCAATTTTTCAAAATAGTGCACAATACGTTATAATAGAAACAACTGAGAGGAGCGTTTCTAATGATTAAGCAATTACAACATCCATTTTTTGTTATTATGGGTCCTAGTGGTTCTGGCAAGACCGCAATTACAAGTAAGGTTTTTCCGAAAAACTATAAAGTTATCTCGCATACTACGAGGAAAAAACGATTGGATGAAGTGGATGGTGTGGATTACTATTTTGAAACAAAAGCAAGTTTTCAAACCTTGATTGAAACCAATCAGTTAGTGGAGTATGATTTTTACCATGGAAACTATTACGGTGTCGGTGTAGCTGCCATCGTTGAAACAACGAAAGACCATCCAGCCTATAATGCGTTAACTTTTCCAGGCTTTCAAGCGGTCTTTGAGCGTTTCGGCAAGTCCGTCATTCCAGTTTTTTTTGACGTTTCAAAAGAAAATATTTATCAACGTTTAAAACAACGAGAATCTGATCCTAAAATTATTGAAGAACGTTTAAACCTTTATGATCAAGAAATTCTTATCAAAAACCAATTGGAACAATATCCTAATTATCAACGAATAGATGCCAATGGACCTATAAAAGAGGTCGCTGGCTTGTTACAAGAATGCATCAAACACTATTATTAATCAAGCAACTGGTGAGACAGAATCTAACATCAATTTTGTCTTGCTAGGTGCTTGATTTTTTTTGTAAAAAACTTGCATTCTGAATAGAGAGTGCTATAATGACATGGTGTCATATGACAATGTGTCATAAAAGGGAGGAACACAAATATGCCTACGAATACGTTTTTTCATTTGCCAGAAGAAAAGCAACAACGCTTATTAGATGCTGCGCAAATTGAATTTTCGCGCCATTCTTTACAAGAAGCGTCAATTGCAAATATTGTTAAATTAGCGGAAATTCCTCGCGGTAGCTTTTATCAATATTTTGAGAACAAAGAAGATTTGTATTTTTATTACTTTGCGACATTAAGAAAAAATAGTGAACGAGATTTAGAGAAACAAATTATTGCGGAAAATGGTGATTTAATCGAAGCCATGGATGTCTATTTCTCCAAAATGATTGTCGAAGTGCTAACTGGAGAGAATGCTTCTTTCTATCGGAATTTATTTGTCAACATGGACTATCGTGCTTCACGTCGGGTGACGGATAATTTAGCGACTGGGGAAGAGGAAAAAAATAGGAAACAGCACTGTCATAAGCATAGAGGAAGAAAAGGCCATGCTGCCTATGCAGAACATCTTTATCAAATAATCGATCGTTCGAAATTAACCATTGAAACGCCAAAAGAATTCACATGGTTCATGCAGACGGCGATGCATGCCGTTTTCTCAACAATTGTTGATGGGTATCGTCAACAAAGAGAAAATACCGCCTATGATTCAACTGAAGCAGTCAAACAATTAAAAATGAAATTAAGTTGGTTGAAAAATGGCGCTTATAAGTAGCAAAAAGGAGGAGAAGTTAGTTGATTAAACTAGTCAAACGGATGTCATTATGGTCGGTCTTTGCAGCGGTTTTATTTATGATCGTGCAAATTATCGCAGATTTATATCTGCCCACATTAACATCTAATATCATTAATGACGGTGTTGCTAAAGGAGATATTAACTATATTTGGAGTACAGGAGTTGTCATGTTAGGCTTTTCTTTGATTAGCATTGTCGCTTCTATTGGAAATACCTTTTTTGCCACCAAAGAATCACAAAGTTTAGGTAAAAAATTACGGACTGATATTTATCGAAAAGTTGAAAATTTTTCTAATAATGAATTTGACAAATTTGGGACAGCTTCGCTAATTACACGAACAACCAATGATGTCAATCAGATTCAAATGGTTATGCAAATGTTTTTACGTTTAATGATTAACGCACCTTTAACGTTAATTGGTGCAAGTTTTATGGCGTATAACAAGGACCCACAATTAACGAAAATTTTTCTATATGTTTTACCAATTATGGCTGTTTTAGTGGGCGGTATCATGTTTTTAGCGGTTCCGTTATTTAAAAGCATGCAAAAGAAAACCGACCGTTTAAATTTAGTTTTTCGTGAAGGACTGACAGGAGTTCGTGTGATTCGGGCCTTTGGCAAAGCAAACTATGAAGAACAACGTTTTGATGAAGCCAATAAGGATTATACACAAACGGCGATTAAAGTGAATACGATTGTCGCTTTGATGATTCCTTTAATGACACTCATTATGAGTGGTACCAATATTGCAATCACTTGGTTTGGCGGTCATTATATTGCGGAAATGCAACTAGAGGTAGGGAACTTAATTGCCTTTATGACCTATGCCATGCAAATTCTGATGAGTTTCATGATGTTATCCATGATTTTTGTCATGGTACCGCGGGCGCAAGCCTCTGCTGATCGGATTAATGAGGTGCTAAATACTGATTCAGAAATCAAAGATGTACCCAATCCAGAACTACTCTCTCTAAAAGGCGACAAAGCAACATTGGCGTTTGAACATGTTAATTATCGTTACCAGCATGCTGAAAACTTAGCACTGGAAGATATAGATTTTTCAGCAAAATCTGGAGAGACGGTCGCGATTATTGGTGGGACTGGTTCTGGGAAAACAACGCTGGTTAATCTTTTACCACGCTTTTATGATGTTGAATCTGGCAAGATTTTGCTAAATGGTAAAAACATTAAAGATACGTCACAGCATAATTTACGAGAAATGATTGGCTTTGTACCGCAAAAGGCTGTTTTATTTACAGGAACGATTCGTGAAAATATGCAATACGGCGCCCCAAATGCGACCGATGAAGAAATTTGGCAAGCTTTAGAAATCGCGCAGGCGAAGGCGTTTGTTTCAGAATTGGCAGAAGGTTTGGATAGTCATGTCGAACAAGGGGGCGGTAATTTTTCTGGCGGACAACGCCAGCGGTTGGCTATTGCTCGTGCTTTAGTAAAACCAGCAGATGTCTATGTTTTTGATGATTCCTTTTCTGCATTGGATTTCAAAACAGATGCTAATTTAAGAAAAGCCTTAAAAGAGCAGATGACGGATGCAATTGTCGTTTTAGTGGCCCAACGTGTAAGTACGGTTATGGAAGCATCGACAATTTTAGTATTAGACGAAGGGAAATTAGTTGGTAAAGGAACGCATGAAGAGTTATTAGCGAATAACCAAACGTATCAAGAAATTGTACATTCTCAATTGAGAGAGGAGGACCTTGCATGAGTAGTCGACCAAAAGGCGGACCAATGGGCGGGGGACCAGGACGCAACATTGGCGCAAAAGGGCCAAAACCAAAAAATTTCTGGAAAACAGTGAAACGTTTATTTCGATACATGTCTAAACGAATGCTGTCAATTATTGCAGTCTTAGTATTAGCAATCGCAGCCGTCGTTTTCCAAATTCAAACACCAAAAGTATTAGGACAGGCAACAACTGAAATTTTTAAAGGCGTCATGAAAGGCGCTGCTGAAATGAAACAAGGCTTAAAAATAACATCTTTTCCAATTGATTTTGACAAAATCGGTCAAATTTTATTAATTGTTATTGCCATGTACCTTATTTCTGCTGTCTTTAATTTCTTGCAGCAAGTAATTATGACACGTGTTTCACAGCGAACAGTTTATGAATTACGTCAAGAATTAGAAGCGAAAATGAACAAAGTTCCAATTTCCTATTATGATACTCATAGTAATGGGGACATTATGTCGCGGGCAATTAACGACATGGATAATATTGCGAGTACTTTACAACAAAACTTAACCCAATTAATTACCAGTATCGTGACATTTGTGGGCGTACTTTGGATGATGCTGACCATTAGCTGGCAGTTAACACTAATTGCCTTAGCAACAGTGCCATTAAGTTTAATTGTTGTGATGGTTGTGGCGCCTCGCTCGCAAAAACATTTTGCGGCTCAACAAAAAAGCTTAGGATTATTGAATAACCAAGTCGAAGAAACCTACGGTGGTCACGTAGTAGTAAAAAGTTTCAACCACGAAGAAAGTGATCAAGAAGTATTTGAAAAAGAAAATGAAAAATTATATCATGCTGGTCGCAAAGCACAATTTATTTCAGCGATCATTATGCCTTTAATGAACTTTATCAAAAATCTAGGCTATGTGTTTGTTGCAGTCCTTGGTGGCGTAAAAGTAGCGAATGGTATGATGGATTTAGGGGATGTCCAAGCATTTCTTCAATATACCAATCAATTTTCACAACCGATTACTCAAATCGCTAATTTAATGAATACAATCCAAGCTACGGTGGCTTCGGCAGAACGTGTCTTTGAAGTATTAGATGAAGAAGAAATGGTGGATGAACCTTCTGGCATACCAGTGGAAACAGATAGTCCTTATCGTGTTTCTTTTGAACATGTTGCTTTTGGCTATTCACCAGAGAAATTATTAATGAAAGATTTCAATTTAAATGTTAAACCTGGGGAAATGGTCGCAATCGTGGGCCCAACAGGTGCTGGGAAAACAACCCTAATTAACTTATTGGAACGCTTCTATGATATTAGTAGCGGCAGCATCAAATATGATGGCGTAGATACGCGCGATTTATCTCGCGAAGAGTTGCGAGCACACTTTTCAATGGTTCTTCAAGATACTTGGTTGTTCACTGGAAGTATCTATGACAATATTCATTATGGTAATGAGCAAGCGAGCGAAGAAGAAGTGATCCGTGCGGCGAAAGCAGCCCATGTGGATGATTTTGTCAGAAAATTACCAGAAGGCTATCAAACGATTCTAAATGAAGAAGCCAGCAATATTTCTCAAGGTCAACGACAATTAATTACAATTGCTCGAGCATTCTTAGCAAATCCAGACGTTTTAATTTTGGATGAAGCCACCTCAAGTGTGGACACTCGAACAGAAATACTGATTCAAGCAGCAATGAATCGTTTATTGGAAAATCGGACCAGCTTTGTAGTTGCTCATCGCTTGTCGACTATCCGTGATGCTGATACGATTATCGTTATGGCAGAAGGTTCAATTGTAGAAACAGGAACCCACGATGAATTAATGGCGAAAAACGGTTTTTATGCTGATTTATATAACAGTCAGTTTTCTGAGGAAGTAGCCTAAAAGGCGAAGCAAAAAAATAGTAATTCATAATGAGGCTTCAGGAACCATAGTCGTAAAGACTGGTTCCTAAAGCCTTATTTTTTTGACAAAAAGTTAGCGAAATTGAAAAATTTCTATTTTCTTTTGAGAAAAACAGGATATTACTTGATGAAATAGCAAGAGATGTATAAAATGGGAGAGAAGAAAATGGAGGTAACAGAAAAAATGACTGAATTTCAATTAGAAAAAGCTGCGACATTAAAAACAATTGCCATTCGTGCGAAAAAAGTTGGCGAAATGGTCGACTTTTATAAAAAAGTAATGGGTTTTGTTTTAAAGTCAGAAGAAAATAACCTGTCTATCTGGGGTACACGTGAAGCAGGAACGCAATTATTAATTTTAGAAGAAACTAGAAAAGCCGAAGATTTTCATAATGAAGAAAAGCAAATGGCTTATTTCTCAATTAAAGTTCCTACGGAAAAAGAATTTTTACAAATTGCTCAACGAGTGCTTGAGCAAGACTACCCAATTGATGAAAGTTTCCAAATTGGCACACGACAAAGCATGTTCATTACTGATCTTGAAGGCAATCAATTTGAGATTTTTCACGATGAAGCAACAGCAAATTCGACTTCTGAAAAGCAACCAATTGTGCTTAAAGATCTTATCAGTGAGGACTTAGAGCCACATCAAGGGTTAGCCGCTGGGTCATATTTAGCGCATGTGCAATTAAAAACAAACAATCAAAAAGAAATAAAAGCATACTATGAGGAAGTTCTGGGTTTAAAACGCAATGAAAAAGATCAATTTGTTTTAGAAGATGGCAAAGCAACTATTGGATTCCAAAAACCTGAAACAAGTGAAGTGGATCAATTACCTGATCCACACTTAGGTTTAGATTTCTTTACCATTAAGCTCTCTGATCAAGAACATATTTTAGCAATGGAGCAACAATTAACGGCAAAAAATCAAGAGTTCTTTATTGACCAGAAAAAAGCGATTGTCACTGTGTTTGATCCAATTGGCTTGGAATGGTGGTTTGTCTTAAAATAAACGCTTAGACAGACAAAATAAGCTTGTTTTAGCAAGTCTGGAATAAAGTCGGAATAAAAGTTTAACGCTACTTTTGTTCGGGACTTATTCTAGACTTTTCCTTTAATATTAAAAATAGAAGGTGAAAAAATGTACGAAAAAACAAAGTGGAAAATTCAAAAAATGATGAAAAAAGGTGTTTTTTCGGGGGCTAGTTTTTGTTTCATTGAAGGTGAAAAAGAGGAGAGCAATTGTTGGGGACTCGCACAAATAAAACCCACCAAAGAACAATTAACCTCGGCCATGCTGTTTGATGTGGCTTCTTTAACCAAAGTAGTCGGCACCACCACCGTTATTTTGCAATTAGTGGAAGAAGGAAAAATTATTCTAGATCAATCATTACAAACTTATTATCCCTCTTTTCAAGATTCTAATATTACAATCCGGCATTTGTTGACACATACGGCAGATTTACAAGGCTATATTCCTAATCGTGATCAGCTGAATGCCCAAGAATTAAAAGACGCCTACAATCATTCCTTTCACGCAGGCAAAGCAATAGGTGAAAAAGTCGTCTATACAGATGCAGGGACTATTTTATTAGGCTTTATGTTAGAAGAAATGTTCCAGCAATCAATGATAGAAATTTTATCTGAGCGAGTATTGCTTCCTTTAGGGATGAACGAAAGTACGTTTCTACCAAAGAATCCTTTAAACTGTGTGCCAACAGAATTACATGAACAAAGAGGGTTGATTCGAGGTACAACCCATGATCCTAAGGCATTTGTTTTACGGGAACATGCAGGGAATGCTGGCTTGTTTAGCAATGTCTATGATTTAACAAAATTTGTTCGAATGTATTTAAATCGAGGCAGTTATCACAATCACCAATTCTTGAAAAAAGAGACAATTGATTTGTTACTAGTTAACCAAGTGCCAGCTGCAGATAAACCACGTTCTCTAGGCTGGGATTTTAAATATGATGTAGCTACGCAACGGCCATTATTATTCCATACAGGCTATACAGGCACTTTTTTGCTAATTGATGTGCGACAACAATCAGCGTTTATCTTTTTATCTAATCGAGTCCATCCAGAGGACCACCGGAATACTTATATCGAAGAAAGAGATCAGTTGTTGGCAACCTATTTAAAAGAGAAATCATCAGTTTCAGATGAAATGACTAGTTTTTAGTGATATAATGAGAGCGAATTCAATTTGGGAGGTCACAGTCAATGCAAGAACCATTATTTTTACAACCTGTTTTTCAAGAAAAAATTTGGGGCGGCAATCGTCTACACACGCTATTTGGTTTCGATTTACCGAGCGATAAAATTGGTGAAGATTGGGCAATCAGTGCACATCCACATGGCGTTAGTACTGTTTTAAATGGCGAATTTAAAGGAAAAAAATTAGATGAATTGTGGGCAGACCATCAAGAGCTATTCGGCCATGCAGGTGGCGCTGTCTTTCCATTATTAACGAAAATTTTAGATGCTGAAGATGATTTATCCGTGCAAGTTCATCCCGATGATGCATATGGCCAAAAACATGAAGGCGAGCTAGGCAAAACTGAATGTTGGTACATTATTGATGCAGAACCTGGCGCTGAAATCATTTATGGACATCACGCGAAAACAAAAGAAGAACTAGCTGAAATGATTGAAGAAGGTCGTTGGGACGATCTTTTAAGAAAAGTACCAGTGAAAAAAGGCGATTTTTATTATGTACCAAGTGGCACTATTCATGCCATCGGCTCGGGTATTTTAATTTTAGAAACGCAACAAAGCAGTGATACTACGTATCGGGTTTATGATTATGATCGAACAGATGATCAAGGAAAGACCCGGGAATTGCATATTCAACAATCCATTGATGTGACAACCGTTCCGGCAAAGGATCCTGACCTCTCTATTCAACAAGAAAATCAAGGACAATCAAGCATTGTTACTTATGTAAAAACAGATTTCTTTAATGTTTATGAGTGGCGTGTCAGTGGGATTCTAAAAGTCAAAAAACAAGCACCTTATACATTAGCAACAGTTATTGAAGGTGTGGGTCGATTGATTACAGAAGATGCTGCAAAAGCAGATGTGGCTACTTTTGATTTGAAAAAAGGCGATAGCTTTATCTTTCCAACAGATATTCCGAGCTGGCGTTTTGAAGGTGATCTAACGATTATAGCTTCAGAACCTGGTAGTCGCTAAAAAAAGAGGAGATCATCAACAGATGATTTCCTCTTTTTTTGGCATTAAAACAGTTTATTTTGTTATAAAGGAACGTTTAGGTAAGGCAGCGATAACAGCTGTGACGATGATGACTGATAGCAGACGATCCCCGTAATCTGTTATCAATTGAACCAACAGGACGCTTGCTAACTGATTTAAGCCTAAACCATATAAAAATTGGACAATTATGCTGGAGCCAGCAGAAGTAATTCCACCAAATAAACAAACTGTGATTAAGGAAGAAATCACTGTTCCTGGTATCGTTAACCACAATGTTTTAAATGGTAATTTTGTTACTTTTAACTGCTGATGAAGGAGCAAGCCTGCTAAAATTCCTGTGCAGAGTTGGACAGGTGAATAATACAGAGAAAAGATATCCGTTGTCAATCCAGTTAGTAGACTTGTTAAAATACCTGTCAGTGTGCCAAAGAGTGGGCCTAATAACGCACCTGTAAAAATAGTTCCCGCGCTATCAAGATAAATTGGTAAACGAAGGAGTAACGCAATGGTACTGCCAAGGTAATTTAAAGCAACACTAAAAGCGATAATTGTAATGATTCGTGGTGTTATTTTTTTCATGGTTGTCCCATCCTTAAATTTTTGAAATCTCTTTCGATCTCATCTATTTGTACATTTAAAAGAATGGATAGAAACTTCACGAAAAACTGTTGACTATCAACCGTAGTCAAGACATGACAATTAGCTGGTTGCTGCTGGAAATGATACTGATCGATCATTGATTGCCCCATAGCAATGCCGTCAGGAACAATTTGTCCGTAACTGGAAAAGCCTTGGCAGAGCGTAGGATCAATAAAATAAGCAACCGCTAAGGGATCGTTGATAACACACCCTAAAATACGTTCATATTTCCAATGAAAATCAAAATAAAATTGAGTAATCTCAGCGAGGTAATTCCCCATTTTGGGGTTGAGTCGTTGACAATAATTGAGAATTGTTGGTGTAAAAACAATTTCTCGTGTGACATCTAAGCCGACCATCTCGATTTTTGCACCTAATTCCTCAAAAACCCAAGCTGCTGCATCAGGATCACACCAATAATTAAATTCTGCAACAGGAGAGCAATTGCCGTGGCTTTTAAAGGTACCACCCATTGAGACAAAACGTTGAAGATTTCGCCCCAGAAGAGGTTCTTTTTTTAAAGCCAAAGCAATATTTGTTAAAGGACCAAGGGCAATGATTGAGCAATCGGTAGCTTGTTGAAAGGTTTGTGCTAAATAGTCAGCAGCGGAAAGCGCTTGTGCTTGGATTTTGCTAGTTCTGGGGAAATATGTTTCACCTAAACCATCCATGCCATGTGTATCTTGTGCACTAACAAATGGCCGTTTTAAAGGGCTAGCAGCCCCTTGGTAGACAGGAATATCTAAGCGATTAACTTTTTCCAAACATTTAAAAACATTTTCCACGCCAATCTCCACAGGGACATTTCCACAAACAACTGTAATCGCTTGGACATCTAGCTCTGGTGAAGCAAGTGCGTACAAGAGAGCAAGCGTGTCATCAATTCCGGGATCACAATCAATAATTACTTTTTGCATTTTTTCCAATCCTCCTTTTTCGTTAACTGCAAATGATAACTCTTGTTAAAAAAGCTATGACTTGAGTTAGTATTGAGAGATACTTAGTTTTTTATTCTGGGAAGTTTCCGAACCAGTCCGAGAAATTCTCGATTTTAAATGCACCTCTTTATCTTACTATATTTTGTAAAGATGTAAATAGTTGTCGGAGAAATGAAAAAGAATCTAGCCCTATATGTAGGAACTAGATTCTTCTTTTATTTATAAAGCGTTTCAGGAATAGCGATCGGTTCACCATATTTTTTCTCTAAAGCGGTCCGAATTAACCGAATCCCTAGATTTTTGTTGCGTGCTAAGATTGGACCGTGGAAGTAGGAGCCAAACACATTTTTATAGACAACGCCTTCGCCATTATCTTGACCGTTATTGCCTTTGCCTTGTTTGACTGTTCCTAAAGGTCGTTCACCTTCGCCTAAAAAAGTCATGCCATTATGATTCTCAAAACCATAATACGTTTCATCAAATTCTTCATTATAAATTTCAATATCACCAATGAAACGATTGTTGTCTTGGCTCAAAGTGTAATGATCTAATGCACCGATTCCTTTAATTTTTTCGCCTTGTGCGCCGACATAGTAATGTCCTAGAAGTTGATAACCACCACAGATAGCTAACAAGACGCCGTCATTTTCAATATAAGAAGTCAAAGCTTCTTTTTTATTCTGAATGTCTTCTGAGATGATCAGTTGCTCAAAGTCTTGACCGCCACCAACAAAGACTAAATCATATTTTTCGGGATCAAACGGTTCGTAGATACTAATAATTTCTGATCGGAAGGTAACGCCCATTTTTTCGGTTAAATATTTAAGCATCAATAAATTTCCGTTATCTCCGTAAGTATTTAATAAGTTGCCATATAAATGACAAACGACTAATTCTTTAGACACCATTCATTCCCCCTTGAATATACCCTTGGGCTGTTAATGATTTTCTTAATTGCAAAACAGCAGTATAGGTTGCCAAAATATAGACATAATCTGTCGGCAACGTTTTAATTTCTGAAATTACTTGCTCCAAATCAGGAATTTCTAGTAATTTTTCTTCAGGAATACCCGCAACTTTTAAACGCAAGGCCATATCTTCATGGCGATCACCACCAGCAATTACTTTTGGAATGTCCATATCAGCAAAGGCTTCATGATTACCATCCCAAATCCAACTGACATCAATTCCATCTGCATAATTGGCATTTAATAATGAAACCAGCGAGAAAGAGTAAGGGGCTAAGCCCATCATATCAATGACCTGATTTAAACCAACGGGATTTTTTACTAAAACTAACGTACATTCTTTATCGCCAACTTTAATAGTTTCTTGACGCCCAAAAACTTTTTCATCATAAGCTAAGCCTGCTCGGATTTTATCTGGTGCCACCTGATAATATTCTGCTACCGCTGTGGCCGCTAGCGCATTATAAACATTATACATCCCACCAACAGCAATGCCGTATTCTTCGCCATCAATCACAAAATCAGCAGATGTATTATCCATCCGGACCATCTCCGTTAACTGCACATCCAACTCAGGCCGTTTGAAGCCACAATTTGGACAATAGTAATCACCTAAATTAGCATACGTAATCATTTTATAATGAAGAATATGATTACATTTTGGACATAAAACCCCATCTGTATTGTAATGAGCCAATTGCTCTTTCGGTGGTAAATGATTAAATCCATAGTATTTGCGAGGATTTACAGTTTCTTTTGAATTAAAAATTGGCGAATCACCATTGCACAAAATAGTTGCTTCAGGAGCAGCAGCGGCGCCTTCCATAATTAAGCGATACGTCGTATAAATTTCACCATAGCGATCCATTTGGTCGCGGAAAATATTCGTAAAAACAAATAATTTTGGTTGAATATATTTAGTGACACGGCTTAAACTTGCTTCATCAATTTCTAACACCGCAAATTTCTTTTGTCCTTTTTTCGCCTTGGCATTTAAAAAAGTAGAGACAATTCCTTGCTCCATGTTAGCACCCGTTGGATTTGTTAATACCTCATCAAATTCTTGGCGTAAAATGTTAACAGTTAAAGCAGTTGTCAATGTTTTGCCGTTCGTTCCAGTGACTACGACAATTTCATAGTCTTTTGCCAATGTATCTAAAATTTTAGGATCGATTTTTAGGGCTAATTTCCCTGGGTAGCTACTGCCGCCTTTAAAAAATGTTTGTAAAACCCATTGCGAAGTTTTTCCTGCAGCAATTGCTAAATGACTTCGAATCCCCATTTGTTGTCCCCCAATTTCTATATCTTTAATTTTTCGTTATTTTAAATTAAACTCAATCTATCATACCATAACTAAAATAAAAAATTAATTCCTTTTACTTTTTCTTACTATTATTTAAAAAGTCTTTTAGAAAAAGTAGAATAGTGAAGGAAAAAAGAGAATAGACGACTTGTCTTAAAAACAAATCGTCCATCGATTTCCATTTTTATTTCGCATCAATATAACTGTATAGCGTATATTTAGAAATATTGAAGAAGTTAGAAACTTTGTCCCCAGATTTAGTGACTAAGAAGGCGCCTTTATTATTTAAAAATTGAATACACTTGATTTTATCGTCCTTCGTCATTAATGGGACCGGCTTGCCAACTAATTTGACTGATTCGTGAATTAAATCGTCTAATAACTCATTAACATCCTGAGGAATGTAATCAGGGTCTTTATCTTCTTCAGGTTCTGCAGTGGAAATCAAAGATTTTAAGTTCGACTCTGCAGCAATCAATGTAGTGATGTCGTAGTTAATAGCAAAAATACCATCGAGTTGACCATTCTCATCTTTAAAATACATTGTACTAGATTTTAAAATACGACCATCATGGGTGCGGGTCAGATAGTTAATATGATCATTCAACTCACTAGGGTCTTTTTTTAAGGCTTCTAAGACTACTTGAGAAGGTCCATCGCCCAGATGACGAGAAGAGACATGACCATTTTCAATGGAAACAATAGAATTGTTAATATTGTCTTCATTGATTTGGTGGATAACGACTTCGCAGTTTTCACCAAATTGACCAGCTAAACCTTTAGCAATTTGTGTTAAAAAAGTAAGTTTTTCGTCGGATAACATAAATAAGCTCCTTTCTAATGTGCCTGGCACAAACAGTTTTTATAAGATTGTGTCAAATTTAACATAATATTTTTAAATGGAATAGGCAGGGCTAAATCCTTTAATGTCGCATACTACCTGTTCTGAAAAATAATGATAGCATGATAAAAATAATAATACAAGATAACGGCTGTCAAATTCTAAAAAATATTTTTTAGGTAGCATTGTTTTTTTTAAGGTAAGGTGATATACTTTAATTAAGTTAATGAGTTCGTTAGTAAAAAAATGCAAGCGCTTCAAATGCTTTTCGTAAGGAATGTAGATTAGCAAAGCTAATCAAGCTATATTCGTGAATGATTGAGCGATTGATTTGTAAGCGTTTGCCACTTGTGGGGAATAGGTTGAAAAATAGGAGGAGAATACATGTTATTAATTGGAAATGGGCGTTTAATCACTCGGGATGCGCAGAATCATTTTTTTGAAAATGGGTGTGTGGCGATTGATGGTCAAGTTGTGAAACAAGTCGGAACGACAGAAGAATTAAAACAAGCTTATCCAGAAGCGACATTTATTGATGCTAAAGGTGGAGTGATTATGCCAGGCTTTATTAACATGCACAATCATATTTATAGTACCTTTGCACGTGGGTTAAGTTTAACGAATTATCATCCTAAAAATTTCATGGATATTTTGGTAGATCAATGGTGGCAAATTGATCGTGCCTTGACATTAGAAGACACTTATCAAAGTGGTAAGGTTGCTTATTTAGATAGTATTCGCAACGGTGTTACAACTGTCTTTGATCATCATGCTAGTTACGGAGAAATTACAGGGAGTTTAACCCAATTATCTAATGCAGCGGACGAGTTAGGGATTCGGACCTGCCTTTGTTATGAAGTTTCTGATCGCGATGGTGAGCAGAAAATGCGGGAAGCAGTTCAAGAAAATGCCGCCTTTATTAAAGCCAGTTCCTTAAGAAATGATGATATGCAAAAAGCGATGATGGGTATGCATGCAGCCTTTACTTTATCAGATGCTTCTTTAGAATTATGTGCAGCCAATACGCCAGATGGGATTGGTTATCATATTCATATTGCAGAGGATTTAGCCGATGTTCATGATTCTTTGAAAAAATATGGGAAGCCGATTGTGAACCGATTATTTGATTTAGGAATTTTAGGAAAACAGACAATGGCAGGCCATTGCATCCATATTGGACCTCATGAGATGGAATTACTAAGAGATACAGACACAATGGTGGTCACGAATCCAGAGTCGAATATGGGGAATGCGGTCGGTTGCCCACCTGCAATGCGCATGTTTAATGAGTATGGTATTTTGATGGGTCTTGGCACAGATGGTTATACGAATGATGTGACGGAATCTTATAAGGTAGGAAATGTTATCCACAAACATCATTTAGCTGATCCAAATGCAGCTTGGGCAGAAATTCCCGCAATGCTGTTTGATAATAATCCGCAAATGGCTAATCGCTATTTTAAAACAAAGCTAGGCGTTTTAGAACCTGATGCAGCAGCAGACGTCATTATTGTTGATTATCATGGCCCGACACCAATGACAAAAGAGAATTATAACATGCACATTTTATTCGGCATGAATGGTGGGATGGTTACTGACACGGTGATTAATGGAGAAATTCGGATGCGTAATCGTGAAGTTCAAGGAATTGATGAAGAGAAAGTTTGGCATGATGCGCAAACGCAAGCACAATCTTTCTGGAAACGAGTAAATCAATAGCTTTCATTATAAATAAAAGGAGTGACGTTAATGAGTGATATTATGCATCCCATCTCAATTGAGGCTTTATTAAATTGGATTTTTAGTGAGTATCAACAAGATGGCACAATTTTTGGCATTCGTAAATTTTATCATGCGGATCCTACAAAAACGATTCCGTTATTTGGAGAAAAAATGGAAACCCCTTGTGGTCCAGCAGCAGGTCCTCATACACAATTAGCACAAAATATTATTGCGGCCTATTTAACAGGTTCTCGTTTTTTTGAAGTTAAGACAGTCCAGATACTGGATGGAGAAGATTTACCAGTGAGTAAACCATGTATCGCAGCAGCGGATGAATGTTACAACGTTGAGTGGTCCACAGAATTGCGCGTTCCCCAAGCTTATGATGAATACGTCAAAGCATGGTTCGTTTTGAAGTTACTGAGTAAAGAGTTCGAGCTAGGTGACCCGAATGGTTTCATTTTTAACATGAGTGTTGGCTATGATTTGGCAGGGATTCAATCACCAAAAATTGATCGTTATATTAACGAAATGCAGAACGCAGAAGGAACGCCGATTTGGGCGGAATGCCAAGCAGCTGCCAAAAAATATCTATCTTATTTTAAAAAAGTAGATGACTTATATATCGAAGCAATTAGTCCTAAAGTCTGTCATTCTATTACGCTGTCGACTTTACACGGTTGTCCATCAGACGAAATTGAACGAATTGCGGCCTATTTATTAAGTGAAAAAGGGCTCCATTCCTTTATTAAATGTAATCCAACCATGTTAGGTTATGAATATGCGCGTCAAACGATGGATGAGCTAGGGTTTGATTATATGGTTTTTGACGATCACCATTTTAAAGAAGATTTACAATTTGAAGAAGCAGTACCGATGTTACAACGTCTGCAATTATTAGCCAATAGTAAAAATCTAAGCTTCGGAGTTAAAATTACGAACACTTTCCCGGTAACGATTGCAGCAAATGAATTACCTGGTGATGAAATGTACATGTCAGGACGTTCGCTATTTCCTCTTAGTATTTCATTGGCACAAAAATTATCAGAAGCATTTGATGGGAAACTACAAATTTCTTATTCTGGCGGTGCAGATATTTTCAATAGTAAAGAAATATTTGATGCTGGTATTTGGCCAATCACTATGGCAACGACGCTGTTGAAACCTGGTGGCTATCAACGAATGAATCAAGTTGCTAATGTATTAAGCGCAGCAGAATATCCTCAGATGGTTCATGTCAACTTGGATAAATTAGCCCAAGTTGTTGAGAAAGCTAAAACACAAGCGCGTTACCAAAAATCAATTAAATTACCAGAAAGTACCAAACTAAGAAAAACAGTTCCACTAACAGATTGTTATATCGCTCCTTGTCGAAGTGACGGTGGTTGTCCAATCAATCAGGATATTCCTGCTTACCTTCGTTATGTAAGTGAAGGCAATTATTTAAAGGCCTTGCAAGTAATTGTCGATAAAAATCCGTTGCCTTTTATTACTGGAACCATTTGTGCACATCCTTGTATGACTAAATGTACACGTCAATTTTATGAAGAATCTATTCATATTCGGGAAGTGAAGTTAGAAGCAGCTGAACATGCTTATGATGAATTATTGACGACACTAGAAAAGCCACAGCCAAAAGAAAATGCACCTAAAACAGCTGTTGTGGGTGGAGGCCCTGCAGGGATCTCTGCTGGGTATTTATTAGCACGTGAAGGCATGCCTGTTACTGTGTTTGAAAAATCCGAGACAATTGGGGGCGTTTGTAGCCAGATTGTACCAGAATTTCGAATTTCTATGGAATCTGTTCAAAAAGACGTTCAGTTAGCGGAATTTATGGGAGCCGAATTCCGTACAGGACAAGAGGCGCCATCATTGGCAGAATTGAAAAACCAAGGCTATACGAATGTTATTTATGCCATTGGTGCATGGAAACATGGGGTCCTTCGTTTAGAATCTGGTCGAGCATTGAACTCGTTAGAATTTTTAAAAGCAAATCGAGAAAATCCAACGATTAATCCTTACGGAGAACAGATTGTCGTCGTTGGTGGCGGAAATACAGCGATGGACTGTGCTCGTGCAGCCACAACATTACCTGGTGTTAAAAAAGTCTCAGTGGTTTATCGTCGGAATAAACGCAATATGCCAGCAGATGAAGAAGAACTTTATTTAGCCTTAGAAGATGGTGTTGACTTTTTAGAATTACTTTCGCCAATTAAACATGAAAATCAACAATTAACTTGTGAAAAAATGGTCCTAGGTGAACGAGATGCTTCTGGACGCCGTCGTCCGATTGGTACAGGAGAAATGATTGATATTCCTGCTGATACAGTGATTGCCGCTGTTGGTGAAAAAGTAGATACAGAGTTTTACCAAGCATTAGGCATTCACACAGACAACTATGGGAAAGTCGTTTCAAATCAAGAAACATTGGAAACAAATATACCAGGCGTCTATGTCATTGGTGACGCTAATTTAGGACCAGCCACAATTGTTGAAGCAATCGCTGATGCAACCAAAGCGGCCAATAATATTTGTCTTGTCCACAATCATCACTATGAAAAAGATAATTTAAATAGTGATGTCGCATTTGTTAGAAACAAACGGGGTATCCTTGTGACAGACGAGATGTCTTGTAGTCAAGCTAGTCGTTGCTTAGAATGCTCCACAATTTGTGAATCTTGTATGGATGTCTGTCCAAACCGAGCAAATATTGTTGTGTATGTCGAAGGAAAACCACAAATTGTTCATGTTGATCGGATGTGTAACGAATGTGGCAACTGTGAAACATTTTGCCCTTATGCAAGTGCCCCTTACAAAGACAAATTTACCTTATTTAACAGTGAAGCTGATTTTTATGACAGTACTAATTCAGGTTTCTATGTTCAAAATCCTGTGGATAAAATTTGTTTACTGCGTCTATGGGGAACGGTGTCAACGATTCAATTAACAGATCAAGGATTAGATGTACCAGAAGATTTAATCGCATTAATGGTAACTATGATTGAAGAATATGCTTATTGTATGCAAGCATAAAAGGAAATTTACGACTGGGGGATAAATAAATGTCTATTCTGCTCAAAGGTGGAACCGTCGTATCTGCATATAATCGTCGTCAATTGGATATTCGAATTGACGGCGAGCAAATTGTAGAGGTGGGGGCAAGTTTACCAGTAGAAAATTCTCAGATTGAGGATGTTACGGGGTGTTATGTATTACCAGGCTTTATTGATGCGCATACGCATCTGGAATTAAATAATGGCAAAGGTTCGTTAAGTACGGCGGATAACTTTACCACTGGAAGCCAAGCGGCGGTGGCCAAAGGTACGACTACGGTTATTGATATGGCTACACCTAATAAAGGTGGCTCATTGAAAGACTGTTTAGCTACTTGGAATCAATTGGCTGAAGGCAAGAGTTCATGTGATTATACTTACCATATGTCCATGATTGAATGGAAACCAACGATAGCTGCTGAAATTCAGGAAATGGTTGCTGCAGGTATTACTTCCTTCAAAATGTATATGGCTTATGATAACTTACGGACCACAGATGCGGAAATTTTTGAAGCGATGAAGGAAATAAAAAAAGTTAATGGAATGTTAGGCGTTCATTGTGAAAATGGTGATTTAGTAGATGAATTAATCCAATCATATGTTTCTCAAGGAAAGTTAGCCCCGCACTATCATCCGTTATCAAGACCGGCGGCTGTTGAAGCAGAAGCGGTAGCAAGATATTTGATGATAGCGGAAATGGCTGATTTGCCGGTTAATATTGTGCATTTAAGCACAAAACGATCATTAGAAGCGGTGGAACGGGCTCGTCAAAGAGGACAATCAGTCTATGTAGAAACTTGCCCTCAATATCTTTTACTAGATGATCACTTGTATGATGCGCCTAATTTTGAAGCAGCAAAATATGTCTGCTCACCGCCACTACGCAAACGAGAGGATCAACAGGCTTTGTGGCAAGGGATTAAAGAGGGGGCAATCAATACAATATCGACAGATCACTGCAGTTTTAATTTTCACGGACAAAAAACAGTTGGCGAAGATGATTTTAGTAAAATTCCCAATGGGATGCCAGGTGTTGAAACGAGACCAGAATTAATTTACACGGAAGGTGTGGCGAAGGGCCGAATCACCTTGGAAAAAATGGGTGCTTTGCTTTCTGAAAATATTGCTAAACAATTCTCGATGTATCCACAAAAAGGTGTGGTGCAAGAAGGCAGTGATGCCGATTTAGTTGTTTGGGATCCTAGAACAACCGGCGTGATTGCTGCGAGAACGCAGTTACAAAATGTCGATTATACGCCATATGAAGGATTTGAAACACAAGGACAGGCTCGAATGGTTTATTTAAGAGGTCAAAAAGTTGCTGAAGCTGGGCAAGTCATCTTGGCAAATCAAGGAAAATTTGTTTTTCGTAAAGCAACTTAAAAATAGAAGGAGGAGAAGTATTTTTGGAAAAAATTAAATGGACAGCAAATGAAATGCCGAAGACGGAGGATAAGTACTTACCTCTGATGTCTAAAGAAAAAATTGAGAAAGCTTTGGCTTTTCACAAAAGTTTTCCACAGTATTCAGAAACACCATTAGCAGAATTGAATCATATGGCCGCGTATCTGGGGTTAAATGATTTCTTTGTTAAAGATGAATCTTATCGCTTTGGTTTAAATGCTTTTAAAGTATTAGGTGGTTCGTTTGCCATGGCTAACTATATTGCCGAAAAATTAAAGAAAGATGTTTCGGAACTAACATATGATGAATTAACTTCTGATCAATTACGATCAGCTTTTGGACAAGCTACGTTTTTTACAGCAACTGATGGCAACCATGGACGAGGAGTCGCTTGGGCTGCGAATAAATTAGGCCAAAAATCAGTTGTACTCATGCCAAAGGGTTCAACACAGACGAGAAAAGAAAATATTGAAAAAGAAGGCGCAACCGTCACAATCGAAGAAGTTAATTACGATGAATGTGTGCGAATGGCTAATAAAATGGCCGAAGAAACTGAAAACGGTGTCATGGTTCAAGACACCGCTTGGGACGGATATGAAAAAATTCCAACTTGGATTATGCAAGGATATGGAACGATGGCGTTAGAAGCCTCTCAACAATTAAGAAAATTTGGCTCTGAACGACCTAGTCATGTTTTTGTTCAAGCTGGTGTCGGCAGTTTAGCTGGGGCGGTGATTGGTTATTTTGCTAATGCTTTTCCAGAAAACCCACCGATTATGGTCGTAGTTGAGGCACAGGCGGCTGACTGTTTATATCAATCAGCAATTAAAAAAGACGGAGAAATTCGCTTTGTCGATGGTGATTTACAGACAATTATGGCTGGCTTAGCATGTGGAGAACCTAATACGATTTCTTTTGATATTCTAAAAAATCATACATCCTTCTTTGTTTCAGCACCAGATTGGGTTTCTGAAAAAGGAATGCGTATGTTGGGCGCGCCATTAAAAGGGGATCCGCAAGTTGTATCAGGCGAATCTGGGGCAGTAGCAATGGGCTTAGTAGCTACAGTGATGCAAGATCCCGACTATCAAGAATTACGTGAGGCATTGCAACTGGATGAGACGTCAAACGTTTTAATGTTTTCTACCGAAGGGGACACTGATCCAGACAATTATAAAAAAATTTTATGGAGGTAAAAGGAATGGATTTTAATGCAGTAAATGCAGCAGCAGAAGGTTACAGAGAAGATATGGTCAAATTTTTAAGAGACCTTGTCAAAATTCCAGGAGAAAGTGCAGAAGAAGGCAACAAAATTGCGCGAGCAAAAGCCGAAATGGAAAAATTAGGTTTCGATAAAATTGACATTGATCCTCAAGGAAATTTACTTGGTTATATGGGGTCTGGTGAAAAATTAATTGCTTTTGATGGGCACATGGATACTGTCGGAATTGGTGAAATGAGTAACTGGAAATTTGATCCTTACGATGGTTATGAAACAGAAACTGAGATCGGTGGTCGCGGTACATCTGACCAAGAAGGCGGGATTGTTTCAGCTATTTATGGCGCTAAAATTATGAAAGATTTAGGTCTATTATCAGAAAAATACACTGCTTTGGTAACAGTTACTGTCCAAGAAGAAGACTGTGACGGTTTATGCTGGCAGTACATTATCAAAGAAGACGGTATCCGTCCAGAATTTGTTGTTTCAACAGAGCCAACAGATGGTGGGATTTATCGTGGTCAACGAGGCCGAATGGAAATTAAAGTTGATGTCAAAGGCGTTTCGTGTCATGGCTCAGCACCAGAACGTGGAGATAATGCCATTTACAAAATGGCGGATATCTTACAAGATGTTCGTGCCTTAAACAACAATGGAGATACAGAAAGCACAGCGATTCGTGGTTTAGTTCGTATGTTAGATCCTAAGTACAATCCAGAGTGGCAAGAAGCCCGTTTCTTAGGACGTGGTACGGTGACTGTTTCGCAAATTTTCCATTCTTCACCAAGTCGGTGTGCTGTTGCGGATGGCTGTACCGTTTCACTAGACCGTCGAATGACAGCTGGAGAAACTTGGGAAAGTTGTTTAGAAGAAATTCGTAATTTACCAGCTGTTAAAAAATATGGAGATGATGTGACGGTTTCAATGTACAACTATGATCGTCCTTCTTATACTGATTTAACTTATGAAATTGAATGTTATTTCCCAACGTGGGTAATTCCAGAAAATCATGATGTAACAAAAGCCTTGATGGAAACGCATAAAAATCTCTATGGAGAAACACGGAAAGGCTCTGTAGAAACAGTGGAAATGCGTGAAGAACGCCCATTGTTAGATAAGTGGACCTTCTCAACAAATGGCGTTTCAATTATGGGACGTAATGGCATTCCTTGTATTGGTTTCGGGCCAGGGGCGGAAGCACAAGCACATGCACCAAATGAAAAAACTTGGAAAGATGATTTGGTTCGTTGTGCAGCCGTTTATGCGGCATTACCAACGGTCTATTGTGGTTAAGTAAAGGATTATTAGACAAGAAAAAAGGAGCAGATGGAATGGAAACGTTTAAAGAATATATTGAGAAATTAGATAAATTAGAATTTGAAAAAATGTACGAAAATGACTTTTTCCTAACTTGGGAAAAAACAAGAGATGAATTAGAAGCTGTTTTCACAGTTGCCGATACATTACGTTATTTAAGAGAAAATAATATTTCAACTAAAATCTTTGATAGTGGCTTGGGGATTTCTTTATTCCGCGACAACTCTACAAGAACACGTTTTAGTTTCGCTTCAGCGTGTAATCTTTTGGGCTTAGAAGTTCAAGATTTAGACGAAGGAAAAAGTCAAATTTCTCACGGAGAAACTGTTCGTGAGACAGCAAACATGATTTCTTTTATGGCTGATATCATTGGTATTCGTGATGACATGTACATTGGTAAAGGCAATGCTTACATGCACGAAGTATCAGAATCTGTCCAAGAAGGATATAAAGATGGGGTATTAGAACAACGTCCAACGTTAGTGAATTTACAATGTGATATTGACCATCCGACGCAAGCAATGGCGGATGCGTTGCATTTAATTCATGAATTTGGTGGCATTGAAAACCTGAAAGGGAAAAAAGTTGCCATGACTTGGGCGTATTCACCATCTTATGGAAAACCATTATCTGTTCCTCAAGGAATTGTTGGTCTAATGACCCGCTTAGGAATGGATGTCGTCTTAGCACATCCAGAAGGTTATGAAATTATGCCAGAAGTAGAAGAAGTTGCGAAGAAAAATGCAGCAGAATTTGGTGGAAACTTTACTAAAACGAATAGTATGGCAGAAGCATTCAAAGATGCGGATGTTGTTTATCCGAAAAGCTGGGCACCTTTTGCGGCAATGGAAAAGCGAACTGAATTATATGGCAATGGTGACCAAGCAGGAATTGATCAATTAGAACAAGAATTACTTTCTCAAAATAAAAAGCACAAAGATTGGGAATGTACAGAAGAATTGATGAAAACAACAAAAGACGGCAAAGCTTTGTATATGCATTGTCTACCAGCTGATATTACTGGCGTTAGTTGTGAAGAAGGCGAAGTGGAAGCTTCTGTTTTCGATCGTTATCGGGTCGAACTTTACAAAGAAGCTAGCTACAAACCGTATGTTATTGCGGCTATGATTTTCTTAAGTAAAGTAAAAAATCCGCAAAAAACCTTAACAGACTTAGCGGATAAAGCGATACCAAGAGAAGTAAAATAATGAATTTGGCATGAAGACAGATGCTTTTTCTTTACACAATGAATCATTAGAAGTTGCCTCTTCAACATGAACAAATAAGACCTTCCCAAGTCTATTCATGAATGTGTGATTGTCTCGAGTCAAGAACGCTTAGTCATGTGCGTTGACTTCATGCAACGACAACAGACAGTTAATACGAAAACTCGTTGTGAAAAAGAAAAAGCATCGTCCTTTTTATAAAACAGAAAATGAGGTGAAGCAATGGGCAAACGCGTCGTAGTAGCTTTAGGTGGCAATGCTTTAGGAAATAATTTGACGGAGCAGATGACTGCCGTAAAACAGACCTCCAAAGCGATTGCAGATTTGATTGAAGCAGGATATGAAGTTATTTTATCTCATGGCAATGGTCCTCAAGTGGGGATGATTCAATTAGCTATGGAAGAATTTTCCTTTAATAATCCACAATATCCAGTTGTTCCGTTATCCATGTGCGTAGCCATGAGTCAAAGTTACATTGGCTATGATTTAGAGAATGCGCTACAAGAAGAGTTGCGTCAACGAAATATAAGTAAAGCCGTCACCACCATAGTCACTCAAGTGGTCGTGGATGAAAATGATCCGGCGTTCAAAAAACCAACGAAACCAATTGGTCGCTTCATGACAAAAGAAGAAGCAGAACAATTAGTCAAAGAAAAAAATATACAAGTGATGGAAGATGCTGGCCGTGGTTATCGCCAAGTCGTCGCTTCTCCTAAACCAAAAAATATTGTCGAACTTCTCACGATTCAAACATTGGTTGATGCTGGCCAAACAGTCATTGCTGGCGGCGGTGGTGGCGTCCCAGTCATTCAAGAAGGGAACCGACTAAAAGGTGTAAATGCAGTTATCGACAAAGATTTTTGTAGTGAACGACTGGCTGAACAAGTGGATGCTGATCTGCTCGTGATTTTAACAGCAGTTGAAAAAGTTTGTATTAATTTTGGTAAAGAAAATCAAGAAGCCCTAGGGAATATTTCAACAGAAAAAATGAAACAATATGCGCAAGAAGGTCAGTTTGCTCCAGGTTCAATGTTACCAAAAGTTGAAGCAGCGATTAAGTTTGCTGAATCTAAGACAGGTCGAAAAACATTGATTACGTTATTAGAAAAAGCCAAAGAAGGATTATCTGGAAAAACAGGGACTTTAATTGAAAATAAAGAATCATAGAATGGAGGAAAACGATGACAAACAAAATGATTAATTCTGCACAGGCACCAGCTGCTGTAGGTCCTTATTCACATTCTGTCTTAGCGGGAAATACGTTGTACATTTCTGGACAACTAGGATTAGATCCTCAATCGGGCGAAATGAAGACTACAGTGGAAGAACAAGCAAAACAAGCTTTTATCAATTTAGGTTCGATTTTAAAAGAGGTCGAGATGACCTATGATAATGTTGTGAAAACAACGGTGTTTTTACAACATATGTCTGATTTTAGCAAAATTAACGAAATCTATGGGAATTACTTTTCAGAAGTTTTGCCTGCACGTTCTTGTATAGAAGTAGCCAAGTTGCCAAAAGATGGTTTATTTGAAATTGAAGCAGTTGCTGTCAAAGGATAATTTTTAAGATGTTTCTGAGGGAAAAAGGATTGCATTCTTTACTGATTAAGGGGAACAATCCTTTTAGAATAAAAAGAAGAAGGAAACGATCCTATGAATGAAAAAAAAGAGCAAGCATTATTTGAATATGATGCGAAACTATCAATTTCTGAAGCAATTCCGATGGGATTGCAACACGTTGTCGCAGCAGTAGTAGGGATTGTCACACCGGGAATCATGATTGCCAAAGTTTGCCAATTAAGTCCTAGTGATACAACTATTTTGATTCAAACATCATTGATTTTTTCAGCAGTTGCCACGTTAATTCAACTTTTCCCTATTTTTGGAAAAGTGGGTTCACGGTTACCAGTTATGATGGGTGCAAGTTTTGCGTATGTACCGATTTTGATGGCCATCGGAGCTGATTTTGGGATTGCAGCAATTTTTGGTTCCCAATTAGTTGGCAGTATTCTTGTTATTATTGTTGGTTTGTTCATTAAAAAAATCCGTGTGTTGTTTCCGCCTTTAGTAACAGGAACGGTTATTTTAAGCATTGGACTATCCTTGTTTCCAGTTGCGATTAAATATATGGCAGGAGGAGCTGGTAGTGCTGATTTTGGTTCAGCACGGAATTGGTTAGTTGCATTATTAACCTTTGCGATTGTCTTTTACTTCAATTATTTTGCAAAAGGATTTTTGAAGTTATCCGCAATTTTAAACGGAATGGTTATTGGTTATTTGATTTCTTTAGCTTTAGGGATGGTTAGTTTTGAACCAGTTCAAAATGCTAAAATCGTTCAGGTAATTACCCCGTTTCATTTTGGACTGGATTTTCAACTGGTACCTATCTTTACGCTTGTAGTGATGTTTATTGTTGATGCTGTTCAAGCCATCGGTCAATTTACAGCAACAACGGTTGGGGCAATGGATCGGGATGCAACGGATGAAGAATTATCTGGCGGAATTATGGGGAGTGGTTTCACTAACTTTATTGGCAGTTTATTTGGATCAATCCCAGTGGCAACTTTTGGACAAAATGTTGGTCTGGTTACGGTAACAAAAGTGATTAATAAGTATGTTCTGGTTTTCGCTTCAGTTATATTATTAATTGCTGGTTTTGTTCCGAAAGTAGCTGCGTTATTAACTACGATTCCTTACGCAGTAATTGGTGGCGCAACGATTTCAGTTTTTGCTTCTATTTCTATGACAGGTATTCGGATGATTGCTTCGCAGGAAATGACTCCTCGAAATACTGGGGTTGTCGGAACAGCTCTAGCATTTGGAATTGGTGTCACATTGTCTACTGGAAGCTTAGCTGGTTTTCCAACTTGGGTAACAACGATTTTCGGTAATTCGGAAGTTATCTTAACCACTTTGGTAGCAGTCCTTTTAAATGTCATTTTAAAACCAAAAAAGCGCGTAGCACTTGAGTGAAGATTGCTTTTTTTGATACGAAAGTGAGTAAGCTTTCGTATCCTTTTTCCCTTACGTTATCTATAAAAAAATGAACGAATAAAGGAGGAGAAGATGTTTACGTATTCCCTAAACTTAAAATTAAAAACAGATCGGAACTTTTTTGGTCCTGGCGTTGTCGAAGTTTTACAAAAAATTCAGCAAACTGGTTCACTAAACTTAGCGGCAAAAGAGATGAAAATGTCTTATAATAAGGCATGGCGGATTGTGCGGGTAGCTGAAGAAGAGCTATCTTTTCCATTAATTATCAAAAGTGTTGGTGGTTGTAATGGTGGCGGGTCAATTGTTACGGACCAAGGAAAAGAGTTGATTGATCAATATCTTTTATTTGAGAAAAAAGTGTATCAACAGGTAGAGGCATGTTTTGAAGAAATCTTTAAAGAACAGGATGTAGTATCGGAGGAACTGAAATGAGAGAAGTATTTCAGCGTTTGAAACAGGCAATATTGGAAAAGCAAGACACGATGTTATTAACGATTGGTACAAGTTCAGGATCTACACCACGAAGTCAAGGGGCTAGAATGCTGGTTTCCGCCGAAGGTAGAATAGCCGGAACTGTTGGTGGTGGGGCGGTTGAATTTCAGGCTGAACAAGTGGCAAAAAAGCTACTTATTGAGAAAGAAAATGCACAACGTCAATTTATTTTAGCACCGAATAATATTGCTGATTTAGGTATGGTCTGTGGCGGAAATGTCACGATTTTTTTCCATTATCTTTCATGGGAAACGCCATTTTTAAAAGAGTTGTGTGAGTCCATAGAAACGCATTTTCAAAATAATCAACAAGGTTGGTTAATGACTGAACTAGATCAAAACAATTTAGGAAAAGTATCCTTTTATAGTGAAACAGGCGAATTGATTGGTTCCACTTCTTGGGAGGGGGAATTAAGTTTGCTACCTAAAGGTATCCATTGTGTGCAAAAAGAGGAAACAACTTTTTTAACAGAAGCAATCCTCCAAGTAGGGAAAGTATATATTTTTGGAAGTGGACATGTCGCACGCGCATTGGTACCTATTTTAAACTATTTATCTTTTTATTGCGTTGTAGTGGACGATCGTCCAGAATTTTTGACGGCACAAGCTTTTCCACAAGCTGAGGAACTACGGGTTATTCCTTTAGAAAATTTAGCTGCGTTTATTGAAATAACGGCGGACGATTATGGTATAGTAATTACCAGAGGACACAATTTTGATTTCATCGTTGCCAAACAGTTATTGGAAACACCAGCCAAATATATTGGTGTGATGGGGAGCAAACACAAAATTGCTTCACAAGTTCGACGGTTAAAAGAGGTCGGTTATACAATGAATGAAATTGAAAGAATTTTCATGCCAATTGGCTTAGACATTGCAGCCGAAACACCAGAAGAGTTAGCGATTAGCATCGCGGGAGAATTAATTCAACAGCGCTATCAATAATGAGGACTTTTGAGTTAAATAAAAAAGTTTTTTTACTAAAAAATAATTTTTAGAACGAAGATTTGTGGTATAATCTAGGTGATTGAACACTAAACTATATCAGAAATCGAGGTGCAAGAAATGTATTCAATTATTGTAAATGGTCAAAGTGAAACCTGTGAAACAAACAAAAAATTAATGGACTTTTTGCGGGAGGATCTGGGCCTAACTGGAACAAAAGATGGTTGTAACCAAGGCTCTTGCGGCGCATGTACGGTGCTAGTAAATGGAAAGGCTTCCAAAGCGTGTTTGTTTACTCTAGAAAAATTAGCTGGTAAAGAAGTCACGACAATCGAAGGTTTAAGCCAACGGCAAAAAGATGTTTATGCCTATGCGTTTGCAAAAACGGGTGCAGTTCAGTGCGGGTATTGCATCCCTGGGATGGTTATTTCGGCACAAGGATTATTGAACAAGAAACCCGAACCCACAAAAGAAGACATTCAAAAAGCTATACGAGGAAACATTTGTCGTTGTACAGGATATGTGAAAATAATAGAAGCCATTCAGTTAGCTGCTAAAATGTTTTGTGAAGAAACGAGCATTCCGGAAGAACATTCAAATGGTAAATTAGGGGAAGACTTCCAACGGGTCGATGCAGTAGAGAAAACATTAGGCACAGGGATTTATGTAGATGACATTGACATAGAAGGAATGCTTCATGCATCTGCTTTGCGGAGTGCCTATCCTCGTGCAAAAGTTCTATCAATCGATAGTACCCAAGCGTTGGCGCATCCTGACTGTGTGGCTGTGTTCACAGCTAAAGACGTTCCAGGAAATAATAAAATTGGTCATTTAGAATTTATTTCCGATTGGGATGTAATGATTCCAGAAGGAGAAATAACACGGTACGTTGGGGATGCAGTGGCACTCGTTGTTTCAAAAAGAAAAGAAACCTTACCAGAGATAAAAAATTTAGTGGAAGTTGATTACGAAGAAATGATACCGCTTACTTCTTGTGAAGCTGCTTTAGCAGAAGGTGCACCAGCTATTCATGAAAAGGGCAATATCTTGTCTCATGAACACTTGGTACGTGGCAATGCAGAGGAAGTATTAGCAAATTCTGCGTTTATAGTGACAGAACATTATTCCGTACCAATTAACGAACATGCCTTTATGGAACCCGAGTGTGCGATTGCACAGCCTGAAGGTGAGGGCATTTTGCTCTTTAGTGCGGGTCAAAGTATCTATGATGAACAACGGGAAGTGGCTCGGATGTTAGGACTGGACAAGGAAAAAATTCATGTTCAATCAAAACTTGTTGGTGGTGGTTTTGGTGGAAAAGAAGACATGAGTGTTCAGCATCATGCATCCTTAGCCGCTTGGTTATTGAAGAAACCAGTAAAAGTACTGCTAAGCCGTGAAGAAAGTTTGATGGTTCATCCTAAACGCCATGGCATGGAAATGGACTTTACGACCGGCTGTGATGAAGAAGGCAATTTAACTGCAATGAAAGCAGTGATTTATGCGGATACTGGGGCCTATGCTTCTTTAGGAGGACCAGTATTGCAACGGGCTTGTACACATGCGGCAGGTCCCTACAAGTATCAAACGATTGATGTGGAAGGGTTTGCTGTATATACTAATAATCCGCCAGCAGGTGCATTTCGTGGATTTGGTGTTTGCCAAACGGCTTTTGCAATTGAAAGTAATTTAAACTTGTTAGCAGAAAAAGTCGGACTATCACCATGGGAAATACGCTTTAAAAATGCCGTCGCCCCAGGAGATACTTTACCGAATGGACAATTGGTCTCGAAAAATGCGGCGTTAAAAGAAGCCTTGTTAGCAGTTAAAGACGTCTATGAACAAGCGGAAGTTGCTGGAATTTCTAGTTTCTTTAAAAATAGTGGCGTGGGTGTGGGGCTACCTGATACAGGGCGTTGTATTATTTCTGTTGAAGAAGGAAAAATACATGTCCGCACAAGTGCTGCTTGTATCGGTCAAGGGATGGCAACCGTTACGACGCAAATTGCCTGTGAAACATTAAATTTACCACCAGAAATGATTGTTGCGGAAGCACCTGATACGAGAAGAACGCCGAATTCAGGAACGACAACGGCTTCGAGGCAGTCACTCTTCACAGGAGAAGCAACTAGAAGAGCGGCAATGCAATTACGGTATGAGCTTGATATGGGACGTGCTTTAAGTGATTTGGAAGGCGAAGAATTTTATGGGGAATATTCAGCGAAAACGGATCCATTAATTAATGATAAAAAAAGTCCAGTTAGTCATGCTGGTTATGGTTATGCTGCTGAAGTAGCTATTCTAGATGACAAAGGAAAAGTAGCTAAATTTGTGGCTGCGTATGATATGGGGCAAGTGGTGAATCCACGAGCTGCTGAAGGTCAAATTGAAGGTGGGATTGCGATGGGCATGGGGTATGCTTTAACTGAAAAATTTGCCTTAGAAGAAGGCTATGTTAAAGCAAAATATGCAACGCTAGGATTAGTGAACGCCACTCAAGTACCACCAATCGAAACAATTTTGGTTCATGCTGACAATCTTCACGAAGGTTTAGCCTATGGAATTAAAGGCGTAGGTGAGTTAGCAACGATCCCTACCGCACCAGCTTTAGCAGGCGCATATTTTGCCTTGGATGGTCAGCTCCGACCAAGTCTGCCTTTAGAAAATACCCCTTATCAAAAGAAAAAAAGATAAAAGGAGACAACTCATGTCACTCGTTAGTGTCATTATTCTAGCATCGGGCAATTCACAACAGATGGGCCAAAATAAATTGTTCTTAAAATATCAAGGAAAAACATTTTTAGAGCACACGTTAACCTTAGTGAATCAATTAGACGTATTAGAACGGATTTTAGTTGTTTCGCCTGAGAATCAGCCAGCGTTTCCTTTACCTAAGAACATTCAGGTGATTCTCAATCATCAATGGCAAGAAGGGCAAAGTAGCAGTATTCGTTTAGGAACCGAACAAGCTCGGGGAGCTGGCTATTTATACTTACCTAGTGATCAACCATTGTTAACACCTAAAATGCTACAACCCGTGTTAGATAAATGTCAGAGAAATAAAATTGTAGTGCCATTACAAAAAGATGGCTGTCCTAGTAGTCCAGTATTATTCGGTAATCAATTTCGACAAGAACTATTAACATTGACTGGTGAAAAAGGCGGACGCATGATTTATGAACGCTTTCCAGAAGCAGTTCAGATGCTGAGAATAGCGACTCCTGGCCGTTTGAAAGATATCGATACGCCAGAAGAGTACAGAAAATTAATTCAAGAAACCAATAGTTAGAGAGGAAAATCGTATGAAGGATTTGGTTTATTTAAATTATGCAGCGACTTCCTATAAAAAATTTCCAGCAACCATTGAGGCTTTGACTGCCTATTTAGCAGAAAATCAGTTCATGAATTACGGAAGAAATGCCCCTTTGCTGAGAGAGGGGCTTCCTCTTTTAGAGACACGTCAATTGTTAGCAGACTTTTTTCAGGCACCCAGTGCGGCTCAGATTACGTTTACGAATAACGCAACAACTTCCTTAAATCTTGCATTAGCGGGGATTTTACAACCTGGCGATCATGTGATTACGACCATGTTAGAACATCATGCAGTAGCTAGACCGCTTCACTTACTTGAGAAAGAACGAGGCATTTCAGTGACGTATGTTGCTTGTCAAAAAACGGGTCTGTTAGATGTAGAAGATATTCAGCGAGCCTGGCGAACGAATACAAAAGCCTTGGTGATGACACACGCATCCAATGTCTTAGGCACCATTTTACCCATTGAAGAATGTTTTCAATGGGCCAAACAGAAAGGATTATTAACCGTTTTGGATGCAGCTCAAACGGCGGGCTTTCTACCAATAAAAATGACCCAGATGGCCATTGATGTGTTAGCCTTTACTGGACATAAAAGCTTATATGGATTAGCAGGTATTGGTGGGTTAGCTTTTAGTGAGCGAGGGGCTGAAGCGGTCAAACCACTGATAACGGGCGGCACTGGTAGCCATTCTAATTCCTTTGATCAACCCTCTTTTTTACCAGATAAATTTGAAGCTGGTACGTTAAACAGTTTAGGTATTTTAAGCTTAAATAGTTCTGTTAAAGAGTTGAATAAAATTGGTTTAGCAGCGATTCAAAAGCACGAACGAACCTTAATGCAGAATTTTTTAAATGGTTTATCAGGGTTACCTGTCACAATTTTAGGAACCAAGGACGTGGCACAAACTGTCCCTGTTGTTTCTATCACACTGTGGAATCAGGAAGAAACAGTGGTGGCACAGCAACTAGCAGAACAATATGGCATTATGACGCGCGCAGGTTTGCATTGTGCACCATTAGCCCATGAAACAGCTGGGACTTTAGCAACTGGCACCTTACGTTTTAGCTTTGGTTGGCAGACAACGCCTGAAGAAATTACTTGGACAATTCACGCTTTACAAGAACTACTAATTTGAGAAGGAGCGGACAGCATGGATTTTTTATCACAATGTACATCAGGTGGCTGCGGGGCAAAAATTGAATCCCGTGTACTGAATCAATTGTTGCAACACTTACCCGAAACACCGGCAAATGAGCGGCTACTCGTCGGATTTGAACATGCCGACGACGCCGCGGTTTACCAAATAACGCCTGAAAAAGCTTTGATTTCAACGGTTGATTTTTTTTCACCAATGGTCAATGATCCGTTATCATTTGGAAAAATTGCGGTCGCTAATGCTTTAAGTGATGTCTATGCCATGGGCGGTACAGTCCTTTATGCGCTAAATCTTGTTTGTTTTCCACAAAAGATGTCAAAAGAATGGTTGGAACAAATGCTCTTGGGTGGCAGTTTAAAATTAAAGGAAGCGGGTGCTTTACTGGCGGGAGGCCATTCGATTTATGACCATGAACCTAAGTATGGCTTAGCGGTAACTGGAGAAGTTCATCCAGAAAATTTGTGGCATAATAATACGCCACAGGTGGGGGATGTCTTGATTTTAACTAAAGCATTAGGTGTAGGAATTATTCAAGCGGCTGTTCGGGGGCAATTGGCGAAGCAGACGGAACAAAAAATCGCACAAGATTCGATGGAACGTTTAAATAAATATGCCGCTGCGAATGCTCGATCCTACGCAGTACATGCTTGTACTGACGTGACTGGGTTTGGTCTATTAATTCATGCGAAAGAAATGGCTGATAATCAGGTAACATTACTGATTGATACAGAAGCATTACCAACCATTACAGGAGCGTTGGCCTACGCCGCAGAATGTTTAGTCACTGCAGCTGGGCAAAGAAACCGACAAACAATCGGAACGACAATCGATTATTCAAAAATTTCTATGGAAATGCAAGAACTTTTGTTTGATCCACAAACATCTGGCGGACTGTTAATTAGTGTCGCTGCTGATGAAGCGGCAGCCTGTTTAGCAGCTATTCAAAAAGAGGACCCTGTTGCCAAAATTATTGGCGAGGTTCTGCCAAAAGAACAACAAGCAGTAGTACTTTTATAGAGAGAAGGGCCAAATATGAAATTAGTAGATGCATTGGGGAAACCTTGCCCAATACCTGTGATTGAAACAAAAAAAGCTTTGGCGGAGTTAGGTTTAGCTGGAGGCACTATCGAGGTTTTAGTCGATAACGAAGTAGCTGTTGAAAATTTGAAAAAATTAGCTGCTAAAAAACAGGCCACTTTGACTGCGAAGCAGATAGAAGCCACGGTTTTCTCTGTCAAAATTACGGTACCTGAAGAAGCGACTCAACAAACAAGTCAGTCAGCAACAGATTTAGTAATTACGATTGGCTCCGATCAATTAGGTACTGGAGACGAGCAGCTAGGACGACTATTAATGAAAAGTTATCTTCAATCTTTATCAGAAGCAGAAACTGTTCCTACACAGCTATTATTCTTTAATCGAGGGGCGTTTTTAACGAATCAAGCAGCGAACACCTTAGCTGATTTGCAACAATTAGCGGAGAAGGGAACCACGATTCAAACGTGTGGGGCCTGTTTAGATTTTTATCATTTAACAGACACCTTAGCTATCGGCTCTATTACTAATATGTACGAAATTGTTGAAACAATGAATCAAGCGGCTAAAGTAATTACGCTTTAACAAAAAAAGAAGGTGAAAAGATGGAGTATTTGCTAACCTTTCCGAATACACATTATGCTGTTCAGGCGGAACAAGTACTGTTGGTAAGAAAGGTGGCTGTTCGCGCCTTTACTTTGCCACCATCATTGACGGATGGTTGTGGGATCGGTTTACTCATTAATGAAGCGGAAATAACTCACAGTGTATGTTTTTTAGAAGAAGCAAAAGTACGCGTAGCCTCTATTTTTTCTGTGAAAAATGACCTTGGGGAAAGGAGGTACCAACTGTGGAGTCCTTAAAAAAGTGTTTTGATTTACAAGGAAAGGAGATTGTGTCGATTGTTGGTAGTGGTGGGAAAACAAGCTTAATGTGGGCGCTAGCAAAAACATATCGAAAGGAAGCTGTTCTGGTTAGTACAACTACAAAAATTGGGTTTCCCCAACGTCAATTGTATGATTATTTTTATACAAACCATTTTGAAAAAATAACGCCGAATATCTGCGGAATCACTTTAGCAGGAACCGCTATCAACAACCAAACAAAACTAACGATGCCTGCAATGACCTCGTTTCAAACATTGTTTCAGCACTTCACGAAAGTTTTTTTAGAAGCGGATGGATCCAAACAACGACCTTTGAAAGGCTGGTCCTCTTATGAACCCGTGATATTAAAAGAAACAACCACCACAATTGGTGTGCTTCCGATTTCTGTGATTGGTCAAAAGATAGATGAAACGACCATTCATCGGTTGCCGCTTTTTTTGGAATTAACCGATGCGCAACAACAAGAACCAATCACAGAAACATTGTTAGCTCAACTCATTGCTCATCCAAAAGGATTGTTTAAAGAGAGCCAAGGCCAACGAATTTTGTGTTTAAATCAAACCCATACGCGAAGAGAGTTCGTTCAAGCGATGAATGTCTGTCTTCAATTACCCAAAAGCTGTTTTGAAAAATTAGACAAAATTATTGCTTGCAATATGGAATTAGAGAAAGGACTTATTTTATGGGAGAAATCAGTCAAAACATCCAAGAAAAATTAGTGATTGTTCGCGGAGGGGGCGATCTAGCGACAGGTGTTATCCAAAAATTATGGCACGTTGGCTTTAAAATACTAGTATTAGAAACAGAATGTCCTCTGGCCATTCGGCGGACTGTTTCAGTTTGTGATGCTATTTTCCAGAAAGAACAAAGAGTGGAAGATTTGGTTGCTGTTCGAATTACTTCATTAAAGGATTGCGCGAAATGTTGGCAGCAAAATAAGCTGCCTGTTTTTGTCGATCAAACAGCAAGTGCTATTCAACAATTGAAACCACTGATTGTTATCGATGCGATTTTGGCTAAGAAAAATTTAGGTACGCATCGAGGAATGGCACCGATTACGATTGCTTTAGGACCAGGCTTTTCAGCACCGCAAGATGTCGATGTTGTGATTGAGACAATGCGTGGACATAGGTTGGGACGTTTATACTTTGAAGGAACAGCTTTACCTAATACAGGTATTCCAGGTGAAATTGGCGGAAAAAGTGCGGAACGAGTTGTCCATGCCCCTGCTTCAGGACAAGTTATCCACCTTAAAAACATCGGGGATCTCGTGTTGAAAGGGGAAGCATTATTTTTAATCGATCAGGTTCCAGTTTATTCGCCTTTGACAGGGACTTTGAGAGGATTGATTTCAGAAAAGGTAATATGCTGTCAAGGGTTGAAGTGTGCAGATGTAGATCCTCGACCAGTTGAGAAAGTCGATTGCTTGACGATCTCCGACAAAGCTCGTGCATTAGGGGGAGCGGTTTTAGAAGCAATTTTTATGATTGGAAGAAGGAAAAATGTTTTATAAAAAAGAACCTAAATAATATTTTTTTTACCTTAAAAATATTGTTAAAACGGTTTGGAATGTGGTATAGTAAAGACGTAGTAAAAAATACTCTATCTCGAAAGGGGAAGAGTACATACTTAGTTAGATTAATTTGTGAATAAAATCATTTGTAAAAGTTATTTTTTTAGGAATTAATGTAAGGGGTTACAATTGCATTTGAATGCATTGAAATATTTAGGAAAAAAGAAAGGAAATGAATGAAGATGGCACTAGTAAAAATTGTTTATGCAAGTATGACTGGAAACACAGAAGAAATTTCCGAGATTTTGGAAGAACAGTTTCAAGAAGCTGGAGTTGAAGTAGAACGTGAAGAATGTTCAGAAGTTGATGTAGACTTCTTTGATGATGCAGATGCTTGTATTATCGCAACGTATACTTATGGTGATGGGGAACTGCCTTTTGAATTTGAAGATTTCTTTGATGAATTAACTGAAAAGGATTTAGCAGGTAAGCCATTTGGCGTTGTTGGTTCCGGTGATCGTGAATATGGTGAATTTTTCTGTAAATCAGCGCATGATTTTGTAGGAGCTTTTGAAAAAGCTGGTGCTAAAAAAGTAGCTGAAACAGTTGAAATTGAAAACAATGCAGAAGAAGAAGACATCGAAATGCTAAAAACATTTGTTAAAAGTGTTGCCACAACTTTATCTGATAGCGTTGCCTAAAGGTTTAAGAAAGTAGGAGTCAGAATGAAAAGGAATGATGAAGGTAGGTATTTCAATGTTTAATATTCTTCAGTCGACTCAATTATCTAGTAATACATTTGATTTTTGGCTGGAAGCGCCAAGAATAGCGACACATGCCCAGGCTGGACAGTTTGTTATTTTAAGAATTGACGAAAAAGGAGAGCGGATCCCTTTAACGATTGCGGAGACAAATCCACAAGCAGGCAGTATTCGAATTATTTTCCAAGTAATCGGTAAGACAACAGCTGCACTTTCCCAACTTAAAACTTCCGACTCTTTGTTAGATATCACTGGACCTTTAGGTATGCCCACAGAAGTGAAGCAATATGGAACGGTGATGGTTGTCGGTGGCGGGGTTGGCATCGCGGCTATTTATCCAATTATCAAGGCTTTAAAAGAAGCAGGCAACCGAGTGATTACGATTTTGGGGGCACGCACAGCTGAGTTAGTTCTGTTACAAGAAGAATGCCGTCGTTATTCGGATGAACTAATCATTACAACGGATGATGGTTCATTAGGTAAAAAGGGCTTAGTAACAGAAGCGATGGAAGAAGTTATTGCACGTGAATCTGTAGCGTGCAGTTGGGCGATTGGGCCCAGCATCATGATGAAATTTTGTACCTTGACAGCTGAAAAACATCAATTACCAATTTATGTTTCCTTGAATCCTATTATGATTGACGGAACAGGTATGTGTGGCGGTTGTCGGGTCACTGTTGATGGCACCATGAAATTTGCCTGTGTTGATGGACCTGAGTTTAAAGGCAATGAAGTAAATTGGGATGAATTCATTAATCGAATGAAGCAATATCAGGAAGAAGAAGCAGTTTGCTTTACAGATCGTTTGAAAGAGCAGGTGGAGAAAAATGGCTAGAAAAAGTCGTATAAAAACACCGATTGCGGAACAAGCACCTACTATCAGAAAGAATAATTTTGAAGAGGTTTGCTTAGGCTATACATTAGCAGAAGGGCAAGAAGAAGCGATTCGCTGTTTACAATGTAAAAATGCACCTTGTATTGCTAAATGCCCCGTGATGATTGATATTCCTGGATTTATTTTAGCTATTCGTGAAGGAAACATGGAACAAGCAGCCGATATTTTAAGTAAATATACGAATTTACCTGCTATTTGTGGACGCGTTTGTCCGCAAGAGAAACAATGTGAACAAGTTTGTAAATTAGGGAAAGCCAAAAACTTTGAACCAGTGGCAATTGGCAAATTAGAATGTTTAGTTGCCGATTGGGCATTAGAAAATCACAAGTTTCCTAAGAAAACAGCGGAACCAACAAAAGGGAAAATCGCAGTGGTCGGTTCTGGTCCTTCTGGGTTAACAGTTGCGGGGGATTTGGCAAAGCTCGGCTACGAAGTAATTATTTTTGAAGCGCTTCATGAAGCTGGTGGCGTATTAACCTATGGCATACCTGAATTTCGATTACCGAAAAAAATTGTTAAACAAGAAATTGCGAGTATTGAAGCCTTAGGTGTAACAATAGAAACCAATGTGGTAGTAGGTAAAACGATTACGATGGAAGAAATAATGTCAGAGTTTGATGCCTGTTATCTATCGGTTGGTGCAGGGGCACCAAACTTTATGGGAATCCCAGGAACTAGTTTAAATGGGGTTTATTCTTCTAGTGAATTTTTAACACGAATCAATTTAATGCATAGCTATGAGTTTCCAGAATATGATACACCGATTAAACGTGCTAAAAATGTTGTTGTGATTGGCGGCGGGAATGTTGCAATGGATGCCGCTCGTTCAGCCAAACGATTAGGCGCTGAAAATGTGAACATTGTGTATCGTCGTTCGTTAGAAGAATTACCAGCAAGAATTGAAGAATACCACCATTCCCTTGAAGAAGGAATTAACTATTATTGGTTAACGAATCCAATTGCTTATTTAGATGACCAACAAGGAAATCTAGCCGGTGTTGAATGTGTCAAAATGGTTTTAGGTGAACCAGATGCGTCTGGAAGACGACGGCCAGAACCGGTTCCAGACAGCACGTTTACCATTCCTGCTGATGCAGTAATCGAGGCAATTGGCCAAGGGGCAAATCGCGTCTTGTTATCAACATATCCAGAAATAGAACTAAACCAATGGGGTTACATTCAAGCTGATCCTAAAACAGGAGCAACCTCAATACCTGGCGTTTTTGCTGGGGGCGATATAGTCACAGGTGCTGCCACCGTTATTTTAGCGATGGGCGCTGGGAAAATCGCAGCTAATGCAATTGATCAGTATGTCAAAACACAAAAAACAACAGTCACAAGCAATGTTTAGGAAAGATAAAAGGTGAAAAAATGAAAAAAACAATGGATGGAAACACCGCAGCGGCTTATATTTCATATGCGTTTACAGAAGTTGCCGCTATTTATCCTATCACACCAAGTTCAACAATGGCTGAGTTGGTAGATGAATGGGCGGAAAGTGGTTTAAAAAATATTTATGGTCAAAAAGTTCAAGTTATTGAAATGCAATCAGAAGCTGGGGCAGCGGGAGTAGTTCATGGTTCGTTAAAAACAGGTGCGTTAACCACTACTTATACTGCTTCACAAGGTTTACTGTTGATGATTCCCAATATGTATAAAATCGCAGGAGAATTGCTACCTTCTGTGTTCCACGTGGCGGCTCGGGCAGTAACGACAAGTGCGTTGAGTATTTTTGGTGATCATGGCGATGTGATGGCTACCCGCCAAACAGGTTTTTGTATGTTAGCAGAATCGAGTGTTCAAGAAGTGATGGATTTGTCGGCAGTTGCTCATTTAGCTAGCTTAGAAGGTAGTTTACCTTTTGTAAACTTTTTTGATGGTTTTAGAACGAGCCATGAACTACAAAAAATCGAAGTGATTGATTATGATGACCTGAAAGAAATGGTGAATCAGGAAGCTGTAACTCGTTTTAGAATGGGAGGCATGAATCCTAATCATCCCACTGTTTCAGGGACCGCTCAAAATCCTGACATTCATTTTCAACAAAGAGAAACAGTCAATAAAAATTACGAAGAAATGCCAAAAATTGTTCAAAAATACATGAAAAAAATTAACAATCTTCGTGGAACAACGTATGATTTAACCGATTATTACGGGGTTGAAGATGCAACAGAAGTCATTATTTCAATGGGGTCGGCTTCGCCAGTAATCAAACAAACAGTCGACTATCTCAATCAACAAGGACGCAAAGTTGGTTTTATCAATATTCATTTATATCGTCCATTTCCTACCGAAAACCTTCTTGAAAAATTACCAGCTACAGTAGAAAAGGTTGCGGTTTTAGATCGAACAAAAGAATCAGGAGCCGAAGGGGAACCGTTATTGCTAGATGTTCAAAGCGCTCTCTATCAACATGAAAATCGTCCAATTGTGATTGGTGGACGTTATGGGTTAGGTTCTAAAGACGTAGCGCCTAATCAAATTAAAGCGATCTATGACCATTTGTTATTGCCATTTAAAGAATTAAAACAACGCTTTACGGTAGGGATCGTTGATGATGTAACCTATCAATCATTGCCAGAAGAACCTACTTTAGATTTAACGCCAGATACTACCTTCCAAGCAAAATTTTGGGGCTTTGGTTCTGACGGAACTGTGGGAGCAAACAAGCAAGCGATTAAAATTATCGGAGATCATACCGACCTTTATGCACAAGCTTACTTTAGTTATGATTCTAAAAAATCAGGCGGTTTAACCGTTTCGCATCTGCGTTTTGGTAAAGAGCCAATTACTTCCACGTATTTAATTGAACAAGCAGATTTCATCGCTTGTCATAATGCTTCCTATTTGCATAAATACGACCTGTTAAAAGGTTTAAAAGATGGCGGAACGTTTTTACTGAATACTATTTGGGATCAAGAAAAGGTTCATCGTTTATTACCGGCTAAGTTAAAAAAATATATTGGGGAGCACCAAATCAAATTTTATATTATCAATGCGGTTGAGTTAGCTCGCAAAGTAGGCTTAGGTCGTCGGATCAATACAGTGATGTCTACTGCCTTTTTTGAAGTAACAGATATTTTAACGAAAGAGCAATATTTACCGTTACTTAAAGAAGAAGTGAAAAAGACTTATGGAAAAAAATCAATGGAAATTGTTGAAAAAAATTACCAAGCGATTGATGCTACCTTTGAATCGCTGCAAGAAATTGTAGTTCCAGAAGATTGGGCAACCATTGTTTTAGAGCCAGAAAATCAAGAGTCGGAAGCTCCAGCTTTTGTGACAAATATTTTAGAACCGATCAATCGTCAAGAAGGGGATCAGCTGACCGTTTCAGATTTGATTGAAAACGGAATGAAGGGCGGTGCCATTCCTATGGGCACTGCGGCTTATGAAAAACGTGGCATTGCGTTAGAAGTACCTGAGTGGCAAATGGATAAGTGTACGATGTGTAATGAATGTGCCTTTGTTTGTCCGCATGCGGCTATTCGACCGTTTTTAGCGGATGAAGAAGAACTGAAAGAAGCACCTGCAGGTTTTGCCATGCGCGAAATGCGTGGCACAGATGGGTTGATGTATCGTATCCAAGTTTCTTTAGAAGACTGTACAGGTTGTGGTCTTTGTGTTCAGGCTTGCCCTGTGAAAGACAAGGCGATTTTAATGAAACCTTATGAAACTCAGAAAGAGCAAGCAATGAATTGGGCCTTTGCGATGACTCTTAAACAAAAAGCCAACCCAGTCAAAAAACTTTCTGTTAAAGGTTCCCAATTTAACCAGCCATTGATGGAATTTTCAGGTGCTTGTGAAGGCTGTGGCGAAACACCTTATATTAAGTTGTTGACGCAACTATTTGGTGATCGAATGATGATTGCTAACGCAACAGGCTGTTCATCAATTTGGGGTGGTTCGTCACCGGTGACGCCTTATACAACGAACGAATGTGGCCAAGGACCAGCTTGGAGTAATTCGCTGTTTGAAGATAATGCGGAATATGGTTATGGTATGTATATTGCCAATCGAACGAAACGGCAACATTTAGCTAGTCTGGTTGAAGAAAGTCTTGCTAAAAACGTCGGATCAGATTCACTTCAAGCCTTGTTAAATGATTGGTTGGAACACATGGCTGAAGGGGAAGGAACACAACAGCGAGCAACCAAACTAGCGGCGGCATTAAGTGAAGAAGCCGATGAAGATCCACTTTTAACAAAAATTTACGAACAAAAAGATTTACTAGTGAAAACGAGTCAATGGATTGTCGGCGGCGATGGTTGGGCCTATGATATCGGGTTTAGCGGCATTGATCATGTTCTTGCCAGTGGGGAAGATGTTAATATTTTTGTTATGGATAACGAAGTATATGCCAATACAGGCGGACAAACATCTAAAGCTACACCAGCTTCAGCCATTGCCAAATTCTCAGCGGGTGGGAAACATACCTCTAAAAAAGATTTAGGGATGATGGCAATCACTTATGGGAATGTCTATGTTGCACAAGTGGCTTTAGGCGCAAACTCAATGCAAACGATTAAAGCAATTGACGAAGCGGAGCGGTACCCAGGCCCATCAATTATCATTGGTTATACCCCATGTATTAATCACGGGGTCAAAGGTGGAATGGTTCGGACGTTAGATCAAGCCAAAGAAGCCGTTGAATCTGGCTATTGGCCACTTTATCGCTATAATCCAGAGTTAGTTAAGAAAGGCAAAGATCCGATGGTCATTGACTACAAGAAAACAGATTTTGACAAAATGCGTGATTTCCTTGAAAAACAAACACGTTACTCTGCGTTGCATACAATTAAACAGAATCAAGAAGTAGTCGAACATTTACTTGATAAAACTAAAGAAGATGCAATTGAACGCTCTGAAAGTTATAACAAACTAGTCACACACATGAAAAAATAAAAAAACAAAGCCTCTTACTTGAGAGGCTTTGTTTTTTTTATCCAATAATAATTTTTTCTGAAGGGTATTCGTAGCCTAAGTCACGTGTTTCTTTTGGTACAAAAATCATTAAGGTATAAAGCATACCAATACGTCCAATAAACATTAATAAGGCAATCATTAATTTACCTACTGTTGTTAAATCGTCTGTAATGCCTAAAGAAAGACCGGTTGTCCCAAAGGCAGAAGCGACTTCCACAATGATTGAAATCAAGGGCAGATTTTCAGTTGCTGACAAAAAGACGACAGCGAAAAAGCACATAATCAAAGACAACATGAAGACGACAATCGATTTTTTGACATCATCGTCATCTATTTTACGGCTAAAGACGCTAATATCATCTTCACTTTTTAAAAAGGCTAACAAATACAAACCAATAATCGCAACAGTCGTTGTTCGAACACCACCACCAACAGAGCTAGGACTACAACCAATAAACATTAACACAGAAAAAATAATCAATGTTGTGATTTGGAAGTCCCCTAAATCATTAATTTGGAGGCCAGCGTTTCGTGTAGTCATCGAATAAAACATCGAACTTACCCAACGGCCACTTTCATTCATTGTCAAAAATAGGTGATCTTTTTCTAATAAGTAAATCAAAATAGTCCCACCAATAAACAGAACAATAAACGCTAGCAAAGCAATTTTACTAAACAATGAGAAGCGGAAAGGCAAGCCTCGTTTCTTCTTGCGAAAGTTCTTTTTCTTAAAATGTAACCACTCATGAATTTCCAGTAAAACGGGAAATCCAATTCCGCCGATAAAAATTAAGAACATAATTGCCAGTAAAAAGAGATAATCATGAGCAAAAGGGATAATTGAATCACCTGAAATATCAAAGCCTGAATTAGTCACTGCAGAAATAGCTTGATAAAAGCCATAAAATATCGCATCTCGCCAGTTCGTATAATAACCACTTATATAAAAATAAATCGAAAAGAGCGAGCCGAAGATTACTTGGAACCAAATTAAAATCAAAAAAGTGGTGCGGATCAGTCGAACAATTCCGCTCAGTCGCGGCTGATTCATGTCAGTCATAATTAACTGACGTTGCTTTAATGTGATTCGCCGTTTTGATAAAATAAAAAAGACCGTTGAAATCATCATAATCCCTAAGCCACCAACTTGGAAAAGAACCTCCAATAAGACAATCCCACGATCATTAAAAACCGAATTAATATCGACTGTGGTGAGTCCAGTAACACTGACTGTACTGATTGCTAAGAAAAATAAATCAATAAAAGGAACATGCGAGTCAGGTTCTCTGAAAATAGGGAGGCAAAACAATAAATAAGAAATAACCGTCATTAATATGTAATAAGCGACGATGATTTGAATAGATGAAAAATTTTTGCGAATAAATCGATCGCTTTTTCGCTGTGCCAGCCACAGCAAACGTGTATGGTTCACTAGATAACCTCCCAATTCTAATTAAACTAAGTATACCAAAACTTTTCGCCTCAAACGAATAATTCTGCCAGAAAATCCTTGAAATGACAAATAAAAATAAGAAATTCGTTAGAAATAATTGGAAAATATCCACAAACAAGCGAGAACATGATATTTTATGAAAGAATAGAAAAATAGGTTGTTCCCCAAACAACTTATTGCTAATTGGTCAGTTTGTCTAACGATACAACTTTAAAAAGTAGTGGTAGCTTTTTTATTTCGGTTGATATGTGAATGTGTTCACTTTATGTAACAAACTGTTATTTTTATTCAAATGAAAAATAAGAAATTGTGTTGGTAGAAATCAATAGTTTATAAGGTGGGAAAACAATGAAAAAAGTGTTAATGGGAGTTCTTTCCCTAGGGTTATTATTAGGTGCAGCAACAGGTTGTACAAGCGATCAAGAAAAAGCTGCTGGTAAAACAAAAGCATCTTCTGAAAAAACAGAAGCAACATCTGGTGCCTCTGCTAATGGTTATACAGATCCAAGTGAACTAAAAGACAGTTATGATGTTGTTATTGTTGGTTCAGGTGGTGCGGGGATGACCGCTGCATTACAAGCCAAAGAAGCTGGCATGAATCCAGTTATTTTAGAAAAAATGCCTGTTGCAGGTGGGAATACAATTAAATCGTCTTCAGGAATGAATGCTTCACAAACAAAATTCCAAGAAAAAGAAGGCATTAAAGATAGCAACGATAAATTCTTTGAAGAAACACTAAAAGGCGGTAAAGGAACCAACGATCAAGAATTACTACGTTATTTTGTTGATCATTCAGCTGAAGCAATTGATTGGTTAGATACAAAAGGAATTACATTGAGCAATTTAACGATTACAGGTGGAATGAGCGAAAAACGCACACACCGACCTGCTGACGGATCAGCAATTGGGGGCTATCTAGTTGACGGTTTAGTACGTAACGTTCGCGAAGAAAAAATTCCATTGTTTGTTGATGCTGACGTCACAGACTTAGTTGAAGAAAACGGTCAAATTGATGGCGTAAAAGTGAAAATGAAAGATGATAAAGAAAAAACAGTTAAAGCAAAAGCAGTCGTTGTCACAACAGGTGGTTTCGGTGCCAACGAAAAATTAATTACACAATACAAACCAGAATTGAAAAACTATGTTACAACGAACCAAGAAGGAACAACAGGTGACGGTATCCAAATGATTCAAAAAGTTGGTGGTGCGTTAGTGGATATGAAAGAAATTCAAATTCACCCAACTGTTCAACAAAGCGATGCTTTCTTAATTGGTGAAGCAGTTCGTGGAGAAGGCGCAATCTTGGCTTCTCAAAAAGGAGAACGTTTTGTTAATGAGTTAGATACACGTGACAAAGTTTCTGCAGCAATCAATGCCTTACCAGAAAAATCAGCTTATTTAGTCTTTGACCAAGGCGTTCGCGACCGTGCAAAAGCCATTGATTTCTATGATCAAAAAGGTTTCGTGGAAAAAGGTGAAACGATTGAAGAATTAGCTGAAAAAATTGGCATGCCTGCCGATACATTGAAAGCAACGATTGATACTTGGAACCAAGATGTTAATGCCAAAGATGACAAACAATTTGGCCGGACAACTGGCATGGAAGCTGACTTAAGCACAGCCCCTTACTACGCAATTAAAATTGCACCAGGGATTCACCACACAATGGGTGGCGTGAAAATCAACACGAAAACAGAAGTTTTACGTGAAGATGGCACACCAATTAAAGGTCTATATGCTGCTGGTGAATTAACAGGTGGCTTACATGGTCAAAACCGTATCGGAGGCAATGCCATCGCCGATATTATCATTTATGGTCGTCAAGCAGGTACGCAATCAGCAGAATTTGCCTCTGCTCAAAAATAACTAGCATTAAAAAGTCTGAAATTGTAGTCAAATAACTACAATTTCGGGCTTTTTTATTGCATACTAGCAGGATCATTAGTTGTAGTATAAACAGCTCTGCTAAAATGACTTTGGCGTAGATTCTGTTTTTTTCAGAAAAATGCACGACCATTTTAGCTAAAAATACTGCTTTTTTGCTGAAAATATAGTAAAATACGTAAGGAACTAACGGAAAGGTGTAGTGAACATGGCTCAATTATTTTTCAAGTATGGCGCAATGAATAGTGGTAAAACCATTGAAATCTTAAAAGTAGCACACAATTACGAAGAACAAGACAAACCAGTTGTTTTGATGACCAGTGGACTAGATACACGTGATGGTGTCGGGAAAGTATCCAGTCGCATCGGATTACGCAGAGATGCTATTCCAATTTTTGAAGAAACCAATGTCTTTGACTTGATTAATGATTTGTCTTACAAACCTTTTTGCGTATTAGTCGATGAATGTCAATTTTTAAACAAGCATCATGTCATTGAATTTGCACGAATTGTTGACGAATTAGATATTCCAGTAATGGCATTTGGGCTAAAGAATGATTTTAGAAATGAATTATTTGAAGGCTCAAAGTATTTACTTTTATATGCAGACAAATTAGAAGAATTAAAAACGATTTGCTGGTTCTGTCATAAAAAAGCAACTATGAACTTGCACTATATTGATGGCAAACCCGTTTATGAAGGGGATCAAGTCCAAATTGGTGGGAATGAAGCCTACTATCCTGTTTGTCGCAAACATTATTTTCATCCAAAAACAGTGAATGAAGAACAGTAAGGAGAGACACTATGTACGATCAATTACAATCTATTGAAGATCGCTATGAGGAATTGGGCGAATTATTAAGTGACCCAGCAGTCATTAGCGATACAAAACGTTTCATGGAATTATCGAAGGAAGAAGCTAATACACGTGAGACGGTTGAGGTTTATCGCCGATATAAACAAGTTGTTGAAGGGATTAGCGATGCCGAAGAACTTTTAAGTGAAAACTTAGATGCGGAAATGGCCGAAATGGCGAAAGAAGAACTTTCTGATTTGAAAAAAGAAAAAGAAGTGTTAGAAGACCGCATTAAAATTTTATTATTACCAAAAGACCCAAATGATGATAAAAATATCATCATGGAAATCCGTGGTGCAGCCGGTGGCGATGAAGCCGCACTTTTTGCTGGCGACTTATTTAATATGTACCAAAAATATGCAGAAGCACAAGGGTGGAAAGCGGAAGTTTTAGAAGCGAACGTCACTGGAATCGGTGGATATAAAGAAGTAATTATGATGATTTCAGGAGATAACGTCTTTTCAAAATTAAAATATGAAAGTGGCGCTCACCGCGTGCAACGAGTTCCTTCAACAGAATCACAAGGACGGATTCATACATCGACAGCAACCGTTGTAGTTATGCCGGAAGCGGAAGAAGTCGAAATCGAATTAGCTGATAAAGATATCCGTGTCGATATTTATCATGCAAGTGGCGCTGGTGGACAGCACGTCAATAAAACCGCTTCGGCTGTTCGATTAACCCATTTACCAACAGGAATCGTAGTCGCAATGCAAGATGAACGTTCACAGCTAAAAAACCGTGAAAAAGCAATGAAAGTTTTGCGTGCTCGTGTGTATGACCAAATTCAACAAGAAGCACAAAGTGAATATGATGCTAACCGTAAATCGGCGGTGGGGACTGGAGATCGTTCAGAACGAATCAGAACGTATAACTTCCCACAAAATCGAGTAACGGATCATCGTATTGGTTTAACCATCCAAAAACTAGACCAGATTCTTGCTGGCAAATTAGATGAAATCATTGATGCATTAGTCTTATATGATCAAACATCGAAATTAGAAGAGATGCAAAATGGCTAAACGTTACTTTGAAGTCCTTAACTGGGCTTCTTCTTTTTTAGAGGCGCAAGGCAAAGAAGGCTATGCTATTCACTATGTTTTTTTAGAACGTAAAGGTTGGGATAAAACGCAGTGGCTCCTGCATATGCAAGAAGAAATGCCCAAAGAAGAAGAGGAACAATTAAAAACGGATTTAGCCCAATTATTGACAGATTACCCAGCACAATATTTACTAGGACAAGCTGAATTTTATGGACATTCCTTTATTGTTAATGAACATACTTTGATTCCTAGACCAGAAACAGAAGAATTAGTCGAGCGTTGCTTAAAAGCCAATCCAGATACTCCTTTGACGGTCGTGGATGTCGGAACAGGGACAGGTGCCATTGCGATTAGCTTGAAACTGGCACGGCCCAACTGGCGAGTTATTGCCATTGATCTTTCAGAGAAAGCGTTGACTGTCGCTAAACAAAACGCGCAAGCATTAGGTGCTGGCATCGAATTTTATCATGGGAATGGCTTACAGCCAGTTGCTTCTGAAAAAATTGATCTGCTTATTTCTAATCCGCCCTATATTAGTGAACAAGAATGGCATTTAATGGATGCAAGTGTCCGAACGTATGAACCTAAAACCGCTTTATTCGCTGAAAATAACGGTTTGGCTTTATACCAACAATTAATTCATGAAAGTCAAACGATGCTTAAAGCAGACGGTAAAATTTATTTTGAAATAGGGTTTCAACAAGGCGCGGCCCTCCAAGAATTATTGAGCGCCGCCTATCCACAAAAAACAATTAAAATTGAAAAAGATTTATCTGGCAACGATCGCCTCGCGATAGCCGAGTAACTAAGGTTCTTCGTCGCCACTTTTCTAGAAGGAGCGATTTGCAATGGAAACAAAAAAATTAACCAAACAAGAAATAGCCCAAGCAGCAGCAGCCATTCAAGCAGGTGAGCTAGTGGCTTTTCCAACAGAAACTGTTTATGGCTTAGGTGCCGATGCCTTAAATGAAGCGGCAGTAAAAAAAGTTTACCAAGTAAAAGGCCGCCCCAGTGATAATCCATTGATCGTTCATGTGAACAACGTTGAAATGGTCAAAAAATACGTGGCGACCTTACCAGAAGTCGCTACAAAATTGGTGTCTGCCTTTTGGCCGGGACCATTAACTTTAATTTTTAATGTGCCTAGCGATACATTTTCTAAAACAGTAACAGGTGGTTTAGAGACAGTCGCTTTTCGTATGCCAGATAACCAAGCGACCTTAGCTTTGATTGAACAAGCCAATGTTCCATTGGTCGGACCAAGTGCGAACACTTCTGGCAAGCCTAGTCCAACATCTGCAGAGCATGTTTATCATGATTTGCAGGGGAAAATTGCTGCCATATTAGATGATGGCCCAACGCAGATTGGGGTGGAGTCAACGGTCTTAGATTTAACGGCGGAAGATGGTGTGCCAGTTATTTTACGACCAGGAGCAATTACCAAAGAGCAGTTGGAAAGCATTATTTCCCAAGTGAAAATCGATACACATTTAATTAGCGAAAATGCAGCACCCAAAGCGCCAGGGATGAAATACAAACACTATTCTCCTGATGCGGAAGTTTGGATTATAAGCGGTCAAACAGCAGAATGGCAAGCGGCGATTCAGCAAGCAACAGAACAACAGGAAAAAATCGGCTTATTTTTAAGTGATGAACAGGCAGCACAACTAGATACAGAAAATGCGTTTGTTTATTCTTATGGTGCAGAAACGGTTGAAAATGCCACAAAAGAACTATTTGCAGGGTTAAGAGCGTTAGATGAGCAAGGAGCTACCACGATTTTTGCGCAAGGATTTGCAGAAACTGGTTTAGGCACTGCTTACATGAATCGCTTGAAAAAATCAGCTAATCAAAAATTTTTTGAAAAATAAGAGGTATTTGTAACGAAGCTGACACAGAAGTATGATACAATCAGACAAAAGAAAACAAAATGGAGTGTTGTTTGAATGGATTACAAAACGTATGACCCAGATTTATGGAATGCAATTGCAAGAGAAGAAGAGCGCCAAGAAAATAACTTGGAACTAATCGCATCTGAGAATGTTGTGTCAAAAGCAGTTATGGCTGCCCAAGGAAGTATTTTAACGAATAAATACGCAGAAGGTTACCCTGGCAAACGGTACTATGGTGGTTGTGAATTTATCGATATCGTAGAAAATTTAGCTATCGATCGTGCCAAAGAATTATTTGGTGCAAAATTCGCGAATGTACAAGCCCATTCAGGTTCTCAAGCCAATACAGCGGCATACCTTTCATTGGTTGAACCAGGTGATACCATTTTGGGGATGGATTTATCAGCTGGTGGTCACTTAACACATGGTTCGCCCGTTAACTTTAGTGGAAAAACCTATAATTTTGTCAGTTATGGAGTGGATCCTTCAACAGAAGTAATCGATTACGATGTTGTGCGAATTTTAGCAAGAGAACATCGTCCAAAATTAATTGTTGCTGGCGCAAGTGCGTATTCACGAACGATTGATTTCAAACGTTTCCGTGAAATCGCTGATGAAGTAGATGCCAAGTTAATGGTTGATATGGCGCATATTGCAGGCTTGGTAGCTTCAGGGTTGCACCCAAATCCAGTTCCGTATGCTGATATCGTAACAAGTACGACCCATAAAACATTGCGTGGTCCTCGTGGCGGTTTAATTTTGACAAATAGCGAAGAATTGGCGAAAAAAGTAAATAGTAGTATTTTCCCAGGCATTCAAGGTGGCCCATTGGAACATGTGATTGCCGGAAAAGCCGCAGCTTTTAAAGAAGCATTGGATCCAAGTTTTGCTGAATATAGTCAGCAAGTGATTGCAAATGCGCAAGCGATGACGAAAGTTTTCAATCAAGCGCCAGAAGCTCGTTTAATTAGTGGGGCAACAGACAACCACTTATTACTGATTGAAGTGACAGGTTTTGGTTTAAATGGAAAAGAAGCAGAAGCTATTTTAGATAGTGTAAATATTACTGTCAATAAAAATTCAATTCCGTTTGAACAATTAAGTCCATTTAAAACAAGTGGTATCCGTATTGGAACGCCTGCGATTACTTCACGTGGTTTTAAAGAAGAAGATGCGGTAGAAGTTGCTAAATTAATCGTTCAAGTTTTAAAAGATCCAGAAAATACAGCAGTTCATGATGAAGTCAAAGCAGCTGTAGCAGCGCTAACTAAAAAATATCCATTATATAACTAACATCAGGGATAGCTGAAGCGCGATTCTCTGTACAAATAAGAGTCGGAGCTTAGGATTTAAGGAATTCAACTTGTGTCCTAGGCTCTTTTGTTTTACAATAAGAAAGAATAAAATAATGAAGGAGAATAGATATGGGAAAATTTCAAGTAATTGATCATCCGCTAATTCAACACAAACTAACAATGATTCGCGAAAAGAACTGTGGGACAAAGGTTTTCCGCGAAGTTGTCAACGAAATTGCTATGTTAATGGCTTATGAAGTATCACGGGATATGCCTTTAGAGGATGTTGTCATCGAAACACCGATGGGTAAATCAACACAAAAAACACTTTCAGGGAAAAAAGTAGCAATCATTCCTATTTTACGTGCCGGCATTGGCATGGTTGATGGGATTTTAGAATTAATTCCAGCAGCGAAAGTTGGACACGTTGGACTTTACCGTGATGAAGAAACATTGCAACCACATGAATACTTCGTGAAATTACCTGAAGACATTGCAAGTCGTCAATTATTTGTTGTTGACCCAATGCTAGCAACAGGTGGTTCCGCAATTATGGCCATCGATTCATTAAAAGAACGTGGTGCTAGCAACATTAAATTTGTATGTCTAGTGGCCGTTCCAGAAGGTGTGAAAGCTTTACAAGAAGCGCATCCAGATGTAGATATTTATACAGCAGCTTTAGATGAGCGCTTAAACGAAGACGGCTATATCGTTCCTGGTTTAGGGGATGCTGGTGACCGTTTATTTGGAACAAAATAATAACAAAAAACCGTTAGATAACCGATTATGGTTACTAACGGTTTTCTTTTGCTTGAAGAACTTTTCTAGGTGTATAATAAAAAATAAAAAAACAAAGGAGGAGCTATGAAAAAGAATAAAAAAGTCTTACACGCTATCGCTGTGATTGCTAGTGTGATGTCAGTTTTGATGTATGTTTCATATATTCCACAAATTTATGGAAATTTACATGGGGAAAAAGGCAATCCGACGCAACCATTAGTGGCAATGATTAATTGTATTTTTTGGACGATTCATGGGTTATATGGAGACGATGGAGAAACACGAGATAAGTCCATTATTTTTGCTAATGTGCCCGGAATTATTTTTGGTTTTTTTGCGTTTATTACAGCATTATAGTTTCCGACGAATTGGAAAGTATTCCAATTCTGTACATAAAAAAGAGCGGGGGAAATTTCCCACGCTTGAAGAATTAAATCTTTTTCAATTGTTTGTAATTAATAACAATCACACCATTGCTGTGCACCATTAAGTGATTGTTTTTTTGCGTTTCGTCAATTTCGACGACAGCGGCATTTTTTAATTGTTTCGTAACAACGCCTGTTTGTGGCTGTCCGTGAACAAGAAAAGTAACATGGGTGTCAACGGCGAAATCCTTACCAGCATCCGATGGAACAACAGGAGTAACCATACCATTAAAATTTGACATACAAAAAACCATCCTTTCTTGATATCTCTATTATACCACATTTTCAGAAAAAAGTTTGTAAAGTCGCTATTTGGCTTATTTTAAAGAGATTTTGCATAAATAAATAACAAACATACTTTACAAATAAAGTAGAAAGTCCTATAATAGATTTGTTTCAGGCCAGCTTAGCTCAGTTGGTAGAGCAACGCACTCGTAACGCGTAGGTCACAGGTTCGATCCCTGCAGCTGGCATAGATTGAAAAGACAGATACACCAAGCCGTAAAGGTCATAGGTATATCTGTCTTTTTTTGTGTTTTGAAAGTTTTTGATGCCTAAAATTGCCTACTTATTAAAAGTTAGTATTTAAAACGCGTTATTTTATAGCTCAAAAATATCATAATTATCAAATTTGTCACTCATTGATTTTTGAGAATTAGGGTATAAATGACCGTAAGTATCAATAGTTGTAGTAATTGAAGAATGACCTAATCGTTCTTTTATAGTAGTATTCTTTTCGTTATTGTGAATAAGAAGAGCTACGTGTGAATGTCTAAAATCGTGTAATCTTATAGGTTTAAGATTCAAGTTGTTTTTTGCAATTATTTTTTTTATTTGTTTAGAGTAATAATCACTTGAAGGGTGTTTTTCACTGTATTGAAAAACAAGTAATTTGTCACTATCAATATTTTGAAAATTATCTATTAGTAATTTTGGTTGTATTTCTTGCCATTTTTTTAACATGGCGGTAATTTTTGTATTGATAGTAATATATCTGTTACTGCTTTCCGTTTTTGGTGTAGTAGTTACGTAATTACCATTAATTAGTTTAGCACTTTTATTTATACGAACTGTTTGATTGTAAAAATCAATGTCACTCCACGTTAAAGCAATCATTTCTCCTGCACGCATTCCTGTAAAAAACGCAAACTGGTAGAATACTTTTAAAAATGGTTTATTTTTATCAATATGAGAAATAAAGGTTGTAAATTCGTCTAATGTCCAAAAATCAATTTCTTTTTTTTGCACTTTTAATTTATCTATTTGGTTGCAAGGATTTTCGTAAGTTAATCCTTCTTTTATAGCTACGTTAAATAATTTCTGTAGATGAATAATAATCATATTAATAGTCTTGTTTGATAAGTTATCCTTTCTTCTAGGTTTACTTGTTAACAAAAATTGTTGGAAATCATAGATTTGTTGTTTTTTTATTAGCTTGATTTGAGTATTTTTAAAATAAGGTTCTATATAGTTTTTAAAAATTCTTTTTTGTGTTTGTTTGTAAGATGGCTTAAGGTTTTGCGTGTATTTTTCTTCGTAAATTTCGTAAATATCTTTCAAAGTTAAGTCCGAATTAGTTGTTAATTTATTTTCGTGGTATAACCTTAAATATTTTGATTCAATTTGTTGGGCTTCTTTTTTAGTTGAAACTGTAAGTCTCCTTCTACGTTGTTTGCCTGATATTGGATCAATCCCCAAGCTAACGTCAACAAAGTAACCATTTTCTTTTTTTGTAATCATATGCAGGTCTCCTTTTTATTAATAATACATATTATCTTTTGCGAACGTATGTTCTTTTTTTGTCTAAAAAAAATATTTCATATTTCATTTTTACAATATCGAAGTCTAGATTAAAATAAGAAGATAATTCGTAAATATTCATATTTTGAATGAATGGTAATTCTTCTTTTAGCATTGAATCATTCAATAATAATTCAGTTGCAAATATATTTGCTTCATTTTCTAAAGTAGCCTCAAAAGCTAGGGTGTGCATATCTACACAGAATATATTTAAATGTTTGTGTAGGAAATAATGTCCTAGCTCATGAGCAATTATTTTGTCTTGTGTTGTTTCATCAGTAATATTGCTATTAATGTGAATGATGTAAGTGTAATTGTAATATTGTAGAAAACCTTCTACATTGCCTAAGTTAGATTTTAAAATATGAATTCCTATGAATTCGGAAATTTTTTTTGGATCATTAGATGAATAAAAATTAATTATACCTTCAACTTCGCTTTTTATTTTTGAATAGATGCTACGTATCGTACTCACTCCTTAGTCATTTTTCGTCATATCGTCAACAGTTTTTATACCATTTTTTATAGCAGCTTTTAATAATCTAGCTGTATTTTCGTCAAACTCTCCGTTTTTCATAAATAATAATGTATCTTCATTTTTTAATTCGTCAATAGTTGAATCAATAATTTGTTCAAGTTGGTTTTTGTTTTTTTCGGGTTGACCTAATAGATAGTTAGTTGATACATCGAAATAATCAGCAAGTTCTATAATAACTTTAGCTGTAGGTTGAATTTTTCCATTTTCATAGCCACTAATGGTTGTTTGCTCAACAAAGATAATATCAGCAAGTTCTTTTTGGGTTAATTTTTTTTGTTTTCTAAGTTGTCTTAAAATTTGTCCGAACTCCATTAAAGAACGCCTCCTTTTAAATTATATTAGCAGTTTAAATCATAATTAGAAATAATATATAAAAAATATTCATATTACTATTGACAATAGGATTATAATCCTATAATATATGTGTATAAAGAATAAAAAATAATAAAAAATCATTTAAAATCATTTGGAGGTATAGGAATGAAGATTAAGTTTTTGACAGCAAATGAAGTTAGTGAATTAATGAATTGTTCAAAAGCTAAAGCCTACGGGATTATCAAAGAATTAAATAGCGAATTAAAAGAACAGGGAATGAAAACTTCGGCAGGAAGAGTGAATGAACAATTTTTTGCTAAAAAATTTGGTTTTGAGCATGAGTAATAAAATTGGATATTTTGTTTTATTAGAGTATCTGATTATATGTCGGATATTCTCATAAGGCAAAAAGCCTTAATAAAATTAAATAAACAAAAAAGCGTTCACGAGAAGAAAATGAATTTCTGTTTCGCAAACACTTAAAGTAATACCTAGACAATATCATTTTAAGCGATTTGACGTAATAATACAAGAATGAAATTTTTGTTCGAGGTTGTAAGTCTTGTTGAGGTGGTGTGTGACAGCCGTTGAATGGAACACAAGGTGGCAGTAGTATCTTTAAATAGAGCCATGTTGATGACAGATTAGTGCCGAGCTGTCAGATTATTTCCGATAACCATGTCGTGATGACACGTTGGAAATAGTTGCTGAATTAGATTGAATGAAAAAATCTATGCAAGCTTAGCAAGAGGAGGAGAGCTGTATACCGTATGTCGTAGGTCTAAATAACGTGCCGTGATGTAATTTTAATTACTAGCCGTTGAAAAATGATTCTATGAAACGAATGGATAAGTGGCTATTTCATAGCTAAGGCGAACTTTTAGTCAGTTATCTGCAGAAATGCACATTCTACTACGATGAATTTTAGAATCTAAATTGATGTACAAGTAAGGTTGTTATCTGTAAGAGTGGAAAAGATTTTTTCTAAAAGGATAACCAATCTTAGTTTAAGTATGCACAGCTGGATTACTCTGGTTGTGCTTTTTTATTTGAAAGAATAGAATTTGTTATAAAAAATAAGGAGGATAGGAATGAAAGAAGAGTTATTACTTTTTGTTGAGAAGTTTGTTGCACGAATGAAACGTCAGAAAAAAGCATTCTCTATTACGGATATAGAAAAAAGCTATAATTTGGAACGTAAGAATTTAGGTAAGAGTGCTGTTAAGTTAACAAACATGGAACGTTTAACAATTGAGAGTCGATTATTAAAAAATCAGATTTTACAGCGAACCTATAAGGTGACAGGTTATCATAAGCCTTGTCAAGTTGTGTTTTTTTAGTCAGTAATAAGAATTGCATAAAGAGAGAAAGGCAGTCAGTTGTTGGCTGTTTATTTTTATAAAAAATAATTGAAAGAAGGAAAGTATTTTGGCAAATAGAATTCAAGAAATTGCATTAAGCGATAAAAATTTAGGAAGTAAAATTAAAGCTGTTTATAAAACAGAACGTGATATTTATGTGAATGGAGCACCAGTGCGAGGACGTGTTTTTACTGCTTCCAGTGAAAAACAACGTGATTTTGAAATTTTTGTTCCTCATTTACGAAATTCACAAATGTTGAATGGTCGTGAAGAAGTAAAATTAATTGATCCAGTAGCACGAATTAACGTGAAACGGAACAACATTGGTAATAGTCGCTCAATTGACATGGTAGTTTATGCAAAACGTTTAGAAGTTGTAGGAGGAAATAAATAATATGGGATTAACATTTGAAAATAATACAATTGACAATTTTGATGTAGCAGGAACTTTTGGTACGATGAATTTCTTAGAAGTAGTTGCAATTAATGAACGTGATGGAGAAAACAATGTCACTGAAGAAGTTCGTGAACAGCGTGTGACTGTTTATTCTAGTAAAATGAATGACCAAATCGAAATTGCGATTGATCCAGATTATGATGTTAGTGGTATCAATTATGATGATGAAGTTGTGTTAACTGGTAATGTAACTGCTCGTGGTTGGCTTAATACTTTTAAAGGATTTAATGACAATGTGCAAACAGAACAAGCCTTTAAAGTACGTGCTGCTGGTATTAAAAAAGCAGGGGCTGTTAAAGCAACACAGGCACCTCAACCAAAGGAAAAACAAGAAAATAAACAATAGAAGTAAGTAAATATTGTATTCGGACAAATCGGTAGCACCGTTTAACAGCTGTTAAGGGCATTCTAACGAGTGCCCTTTTTATTATTAATTTGTGTCAACAAGGTTTGTTAATAGACATTAATAATAAAAAATGAGGTGGTTAGTTAAAAGATGAATCGATTAGAGGAATTAATCAAGAACCCAACAAAATTCAATCTATCAAATGAAGCGATTGATTCATTAAGGGAATTATTTGTTACTTTTGAAACGAACCCGTTTTTCCCAATGAGCAGGTATGATTATGCTCGGAGATACTTAATGCAACTATATTTTACTGGTTTTATTAGTAGTGATTTAGTTCAAAGTATTTTGAGTGAGTTCAAAAAGAGTGGGTAAAGTTAATAAAAAAATAGGAGTGATTGGATGAAGCAAGGGAAACGCCCAGTTAGAAAAGAAAAAGAGCTGTTGAAAAGTCGTAGATTGAATGCGAAGAATTGGTTAGTGGAAAGACGTTTGAAGAGTAGTGTTATTTTTCTTCATAAAGAAAGCGGTAATTTGAAGGAGATTTATTACTAGATGAGGTTAATGATATGCAATTAAATAAAAGTACAAAATTTTTAAAAAGAGAGATAGAAATTATGTGTAGGTATCATGTCGAAGAAAATTTTTATTTATATAAAGTTTTATTTTCAGATGATATTCATGTGCAAACAATAGTAAATACAATCAAAGGACTTTATGACTCAACATTTTATTATGAAGGAGATGTTGAAGGGTTATATGATTCAATTCAAGATTTATTAAATAAAGTTAATCATTAGGTGTACTTTCTATAGATTTAACAATCTTCATTAAATGATCTATTAAAGAAGCAATTTGTTTAGTTGAATTTACATTGTGTGGACTATCAGGAATATGTGTGCTAATTAAATTTTTAGTAGGAACGGTGTAGGTGTAAAAGTCTTTATATTCCCTCCAGCCATAAAGGTTTGCTTTCGTGTAATTTTCTATTTTTATTTGATATAAAGTAAAATTTTTAAATATAGGAGTAATATAACAATTTGTATGTCTGTCTTTGGAATGTTTTGAATTAGAATAACTTTGTTTTTCAAAAAAAGTTTCAATTCTATCTATTTGTTGTTGGTTTAAAAAGTTCATAATTTGAATTCCCCCAAGTATTTTATTTAAGTATATCATATTTAAGAAAGTACGGTAGATTGAATCAAATGGATTGCTTATTAGAAAGGCGGTTGAAAAGTCGTGTGAAAGTAGCAATTTTAAAGAGATTGATTATTAGCATATGAAAATACTTGAATCATTTTGGTGTGTGTGTTTTGGAAAAAGTATCTGTGGAATGAAAGAGAGTGGAGAAGATGGATGAGCAAATAAGTTTGTTTAAAACAGATAATGATAAACGTTGTCAATTTCAAGGCTATTATTGTAATGATGATTGGTCTGTTAGAACTGCAATGGTGAATGGGGTTTCTGATATAGTGCAGAGCTTCAGCATTGAGCTATCAAAAGATGAATTGAAAAAAATATGCAGGGGTGCAATCAAAATAATCAGAATCAGGTATGGATATTCTATTAGATTTATAAAAAATAATGTAAAGAAAGAATTGTTTGTTCGTTTCGATAACTATACCACTAGCAAAAAAAGAAATGTTTATGAACATATAAATTTATATTTCTAAATGTAACAGAAGGGAGGGTTTGGGAAAAATAAGTGAAAGGGGGTGTCTTGTAAGTTAATGAGTAGTCTGTCGGAAAAAATGGAGCATAAACAAGTAAGGTATCGAGCGTTTTTAGAAAGAAGATTTTATTCATACAGGGGGTGGCAAAGTTTTAATTATTACTGTGACTTGTACTTGAAATTATTTGATGAAACGAGTAATAGTCTTATTCAATTCTTATTACTAGATGATTCTTTTTTTGAAAGTGAACAAGCTGTTTTGAAATTATTAGATAGTTTTTTGGATCGATTAGTTCGTGCCTACGATTTGAAGTTCCATGAAGATTTTGAAAAGAAAGTGTATTTTGAAGAATATTCAGTAGGAATAAGCGAGGTAAATTGATTGTGATTCTTTGATAGCTTATAATGGCTTTAGAATAGACGTTAGAAGAGGTGAGACAAATGGTAATGACAATGAATGAAATTAAAGAGCGTGTGAAGCCTGTAGCAGAAAAACACAATGTACCAGTCGTTTATGTCTTTGGTTCTTATGCACGTAATGAAGCGAAAGAAACCAGTGATATTGATTTTGCTGTAGATATTACAGGACAATCAGAAGAGGCTTATTGGAATTTGTATGGAGATTTCTTTGAAGAATTAAAAGAAGCTGTAGCACATGATATTGATTTAGTTGAACTAGAAACTCTTGTTGATACACAAGATAAACCTGAAAGAAGAGAATTGTTAGCTACCATTTTAAAGGAAGGTGTAAAGGTATTTGAGAGATAGTATAGCAAAGGATTTACGTTTGTTAAGAGGAACGTTGATTTACATTGAAGATATAGAACAGACACTCAATCGTTTTGGAAGGGATTATGAAACCTTCTATCATGATAGAGTGTTTTTTAATGCAATCAGTATGTGTTTAATGCAAATTGGTGAATATACTGTTGGGAATAGTGGTTTTTCAGAAGAATTTAAAGAGAAAAATAGTGGTAAAGTTGATTGGAAAAGACTTAGAAATATGAGGAATATGTTTGCACATTCGTATAGCACAATGAATGAACGCCAGATTTTTCGAATGGCTACAGAATAGATTCCAGTGTATAAAGAATTTTGTTTACAAGCACTTGCTGAATTAAGGAAAAGGCAGGGGAAATAATGGAAGAATATTTGAGATTTTTTGAGAGTTTACCAAGATTTCATGTGTTAAAAATTAAACCGTGTTATTTTAATGATGTCATTTCTGGATTAAAAACGTTTGAAATTAGAAAAAACGATAGAAATTTTCAAGTTGGAGATATACTGGTTTTAGCGGAGTATGATGATTTTAAATTTACTTATCGAATGACATTGGTTCGAGTTGTCTATTTGACTTCCTTTGAACAAAAAGAAGGCTTTTGTGTCTTGGGTATACAATTAACTAAAAAAATAAGAAAGCTTGATTTTATTATTTTTGATGAAGGTAGTGTGTATGCTGAAAAAATTATTTAGATATAGAGGAAGGCGTATACGTTATTCTTCAAGAAATTTGTTGGCACTCTATCGAGTGTTATTTTTTATGCCAATTTTAGCCTGTTTAGGGTATTTTGTTGGTTATAAATGGCTTTATCCATTGTATCTCTCAAATCCACCTGATTGGAAAATTTACATTGTCCCAGCGTTAATAATTGTAAGTATCTCGATAGGTTCAATCGTGCTAATTACATTGCTTGTTAAGGCTTCAATTCTTAATTCAGGCTATTTTTCTAAAGTAGAACAACGTCAAGTGTTAGCTCGTATGATTATTGACAATGGCTATTATACGAAGAAGCAAGTGAAAAGTTCTGATGGTAAAACAAGAGAAAAAATCAAGTTTCCAAAAATTTATTATAAGTCTGCAAAAAATAGTATTTTCGTTTCATTTGAAACAGCAGGTAATAAATTTCAGGAAAAATTTGAAACGATAGGTGGTTTTTTGGAAACAGCATTTCATGCAGATAATTTAAGCAAAATTGATGAAAAAGGCTTCATTACCTATGAACTAGCTTCTGATGTTTACAATAAGCGTATTTGGATAAAGGATATGCAAGCGGATAAAGGAAAGGTTCAATTTATGAAAGGGTTGTATTGGTACTTTGATAAAGACCCACATTTATTATTAGGTGGAGGAACTGGCGGAGGTAAAACTTTTACCATCTTATCTCTAATTTATGCGCTTTGTCGTGTGGGTGAAATGGAAATTTGTGATCCAAAAAATTCTGATTTGATGGCACTAGGTAAGTTGCCAATGTTTGCAGGAAAAGTGTATACAGGAAAGACAGATATTGTTAATTGCTTGAAAAATGCAGTTGAATTAATGAATGCACGTTTTGAAATGATGAATAATAGTCCTGATTACAAAATGGGTAAAAATTATGCGTACTATGGTTTAAAGCCTAAGTTTATTGTGATTGATGAATTCGCAGCATTTAAAGCAGAATTAGCTAATGATTATTCAATAGATGGAGAAGTTGATGAGTATTTAACGCAATTGATTTTAAAAGCTCGTCAGTGCGGTATTTTCTTAATTGTAGCAATGCAACGTCCAGATGGTGAATTTATCAAAACGGCTTTACGTGATAATTTTATGTTTCGAATGTCAGTTGGCCGTCTTTCAGAAACAGGTATTTTGATGATTTTTGGTGATGAAAATAAAAATAAAAACTTTAAATATGTTGAAAAAGTTGACGGTCAAAAAGTCTATGGTCGTGGTTATGTTGCACAAGGAGGTTCAGTAGCAAGAGAATTTTATAGCCCGCAAGTACCACAAGATTTTGACTTCATTCAGGAATTTATCAAGATTTCTAAAGAACTAGGATATGAAGATATTTCAAAAGAAGTTCAAGAAGAAGTATCTCAAAAAATATCAAAACATGTGAATAAAGAAGCCCTTGCTGAAATTGATGAAGAGTTAGAAGCAGGGCAAGCAAAGTTAGCTAAGTTAAGTGAAAAATTTGAGTAATAAGAAAGGAGATTTCTGTTGGATTCTAGCGAAATAATCAAACGTGTTAGAGAGCGAGTGTATGTTGAAGTCAAGAAACGATATAAAAAGCCTGATTTAGATATACGTATTCGTGACATTCTGTATGAAAAATCAGAAAGCTATGCAAAATTAGTGAGGTTTTCTAACGGAAAGCGAATAAAGAAATTAGCTGATCCTATAGAGTTTGAAAAATTTATGGAAAATAGGGGGGCTAAAATTGTTGATGAAGTGATTGTTGGTTTAAATGAAAAAGGAGAAGTATAAATGGAATTTAAAAATAGTAATCAACTTATGGAATATTGGGAAACGAAAGTGAAGCAATTTGAAAAAGAGCTTAATAATGAAATTTCCCAATTGTCAAAAGAAGAGAGACAAGAATCATGTGTTGTCGAAGCAAAAAAATATTTAGCAGAAAAAAGAAAATATGCGAATAATCTTCATGCGTTATTTTATGTTGAGGATAAATTTAAAACTTCAAATGAAGTGGATAGAAAATTTGAAAGAGAATTTTATCCCGAGTTTTATTCATTTTTGAGTGATATTGATATTATTGTTCACATATAAAGAGAGGGGAAAAGAAAATGAAATTTAAATCACAAGGACAAATGTTAAGTTATGTAAAAGAGAAGGAAAAGGGAATTATTAAAGAAATTGATCGTAGAGCAGAAAGAGAAGTCATTGAAGATAACAAACAATTATCTGAATACAAATATGTAGTGACTTCTGTTTTAGATGCAGAAGCTATTTATGATGTTGATAGACCTATCGAGGAGAAGAAATTTTCATCACCAAAAGACGTTGATAAATATTTAGCAACAACGTTTAAAGATCAAATGGATTCTGCTTGGAAAGAAATGTTTGGCAAGTAGGTGTGAAGTATGTTTTCATTTGATGAAGTAATTTTAGCGTTAGATAATGCTATTTCTCTAAAAACGTTGAAAAACTGGGCAAATAAAATTGAAAAGTTAACAGATGTTCGATTTGTTCGCCAATATGCTAAAAATAAGCAAGGTAGAAACTACTCGTATAAAGTTTTTAGTGGGAATCAAATTGAACAATTTAACGAATTAGTTCAATTAAGGAAACAAAACGTACCGTTAGAGCAGGCAATGTCTGAGGTGTTTATGTCTGCAGAAGAAAAAGAAAAACGACAAGTAATCACTATTGCAAAAATAGATTTTGAAGAAAATAAAGCAACGGTGAAAGAATTAATTGACTTAGTAAAAGATGTCTTGTCGGATAATGCAGAGATAAAAAAGCGACTGAAAGTTCTAGAAATGAAGCAAGGAATGGCAGGAGAGTAGACTAGTAGTTGCTAAGGATTGTTGCGTGATTTGTAGGTGGTGTAGGGGTGGCGCCCTAAGGCGCCCGCCCCTACACCACCGTACACAAAAGTAGCAACGTATATCCCAAATACTTCTAGTCGTGAGGTGGGCTTGTCCCACCTCAAAAGTTTCTACCCCCGTTTTATAACATGGGGGTAGAATTTAACATACCATATAAAAAAGTTACTTAAACGCTATGTCTCACAAGGGATAGAGCGATTATAATTTTGTCACATTTTTCGACTAAAGTTGTCACATTTTTTGGAAGTAGGTTTAAAGCAGTGAGAGGTGTTGATTTAAAGCGGTATAGAAAAGAGCTAAAATTAAAACAGCAAGAATTGGCAAGTAAATTAGGAATTGAGCGTTCGTTAATTTCAAAAATAGAATCTGGAAAACGTGTTATTTCTAAAGAGTTAGAACAAAAGATTATTGATGTGTTGAACTTAGATGGTGGGTATGCTTCGGTAGAAGCAAAAATTGACTTTTTGAGAATACGATTTAAGACATTAGATGTTCGGACAGTTGTTGAAAAGTTGTTGCATATGGATATGAACTGGTTTACTCATGAGCCTAGAGGGTTTTATCATTATACTGAAACATTTTCGTATAGCTCTATTCGGATTTTTCGGAATCCAGAAAACGTGAATATGGGAATTATGTTGGACTTGTCTGGCGAAGGTTGTCGTCAATTAGAAGAAATTTTTGAAGAAGACAACAAGCGATCGTGGACAGAATTTTTTCGCTCACTCTATGATGATGATATTTTCGGGCAAGGTGTTTTAGTTGATACAAAAATAACTCGAATTGATATTGCTCTTGATGAATTGATTGTGAAAGAACAAGAAAATTTTGATTTATATGTTTTGAAAGAAAAAATGGAACAGGGGCTTGTGGATACCACTTTTAAGAATTTTGATTTTAGCGGGGGCTTTGCTTATGAAAATAAAAAAATGGTAAATAAAGGTTTGTCTCTTTATTTTGGTAGTCGTCAATCGCCATTGTATTTTAACTTTTACCAAAAAGATTATGAGTTAGCACGAAAAGAAAGTATAAGTGTTGAGGAAGCAAGAGAAAAACATGAAATTAAAAATCGGTACGAAATTCGCCTTTCTGATGAAAAGGCGTTTTTGTTTGTAGAATATTTTCTTTCTAGTGGTGAAACGTTGGATTGGCTAGTCAAGGAAATTATTAATCAATCTTTGACTGTCTATGACATTGAAGATGATATGAAAGTCTATTGCAAAGCTTGGTATGATGTTGTTGATAAATTGGAAGGTTTAAAATTGTCTGTTCAAGGTGAAAAACCGTCTATTGAGAAAACACTTCGATGGTTATCAAATTATTTAGCCCCTTCATTAAAGATGATTAAAGAAATTGATAATCTGTTAGGAACAAATGAATTGATGGAGCGTATTGATTTAGCAGAATTAAAAGAGAAACATGAAGAAATAATTGAAATGGTGTGTGTTGATGCAAAAGATTTATTGTTTACCACTAATCAAAATAGCAGTGTTCGATCTTATATGGAACAAGAATTTGATTTAGAGGAAGCATATCCATTTTAGACTTCCTCTGAAAATTCTTTTTCTAAAGCGTTTTTTAGCATGGTTGAAATATCACAGTATTTAGTAAATGGTGTCGGTATAGTACCCATAGGTTTGCAAGTTTGGCAATTGAACCAATAACGATGTTTTATTTTTGAATAACCTTCTGTTAAGGAAACTTCAATAGACCAACCGTTTCCAATAGATAAACTGTGTTTTTTAAATAATTTGAATGACGCTTTTGGTTTGTATGTAGTATTTAATTCGCTTTGAAGGTTTTCGCAAAGTGAACCTAAAATTTTTTCACTAATAATATCGTCTTGTATTTTTAACATAATTTACACCTCGAAAGGAAGATTTTAATGAATGAGTTTACAGATTTTTCAGTGATAATTAATGGTGAGCATATTATACACAATGATTTTATCATAACAGATGGAAAAAGTCAGATGACTTTACAGAAAATAGAAGATTTACCTAAGTTATTAAGAAAACGTTGGTTGATGTTAATTGCTCCCATGACAAATTTTGATAAAAATGGAATGAAAATACCTACTACCAACGGAATTGATTTGATTTTTAGAAAAGACATAAAAGTAACGCCAATTTATGACGAAGAGGTGTATGGATAAATGAGTAGAGAAGTTATTGAACGAAACACAAAAGTAGCAATTGCTATTACTGGAAAAATGAAAAAAGGTAGAAATGATTTACAAAAAACAAAAGAAAAAATTGTTCAATTAGATGAACAAGGAGAATTGACTATTCCTTTTTTAAAGACTACTTTTGAAAAGCTTTCAGAATCAAATGAAGAGCTTTTAAAAGAAATTTCAAGATATGAATATACTTATGTGGTTCATGAGGCAGAAATGACGGTTAAAGAGAAAGCAATTTGGGAAGAATTTTTCAGTATAAAAAAATTGTATGATAAAGAACTTTCAGAATTTGCCAGTTTTAAAGAGAAGTATAAATATTTTGAGCCTAAAAATAGTGAAGAATTAAAAAAACAAGCACGTTTGTTGTTAGAAAAGAAAGGGTATATTGTTGATAGTACATTTGAAGGAGATTTTGAAAGATGGATTGGCGTTTATGCTAGACCTAAAGATAAACCAACTTATTTAGATCCAACGGATGGAGAAGAAGCTGGATTACAAGAATTGTACAGTGTAGATGGATTTAAGCAAGACTTTGCAGAATGGTTTGAGTTTGAAGTTGTGGAAGGGAAAATAAAGGGAGGCATTTTATAGTGAAAAAGATTTGGCAATTGGTATGCTTGGAAAACAATTATGATTCATACAGTTCTTATTTTCGTGATATGGTAAGATATTTTTCCTATACACTATCGGCATTACTTTTGTTCGTTTTAGGTTTGTACTTTAACATAGGGTGGTTAAGTGGCTTTTGTTTTGTATGTTTGATACTTTTACCATATATGGGTTTTTTATCTCATGATAATTATAGAGAATTTGCACCGAAAGTATGGAAAATAAGAGATGTTCGAGAGTTAGAAGAATTGTATCCTGTAGTTGTTGATAGAGTAAGGGATAGATTACTTTTTTATGAAAAGAAACTCTATTTAAAGGAAGATAGTTTGAAGCATGCAGATTCAATGAAAGAAGGTTTTGTTCTTTCAAAAATTTCTTTAGAAAATGAGTTGATTTTTAATGCTAGTATAGCAAAGAAAAGTTGTATAGTTGTTGAGGAGTATGTATATGAAAATGTAAATTTTAAAGAAGAATTCCAGAATAAAAAGAATCAAGAAGCTCCTGTATTACGCTATATAGTTTATACAAATAACTTTTTAAGTGAATAACTGTGGAAAGGTGAACCAATGAAGAAGATTCGTGGCTCTCCTATTTTTTTATGCAAAATATAGGAGAAATGAAATAGAACTACAAAAAATTAATAATGAAAAGAGGAAATATTTTGAAGAAAACAACGATTATTCAAGGATTAGCAACAACAATCATTTTAGCAGGCATGGCAATGCCAATGATGGTTCAAGCGCAAGAAGGCGGACAAGTTCCACAAACAGTGAGAGCCGATTTTTTCCAACGCGCAAGTGCAAGCTCTAATTCAATCATTAATGCGCCGAATGCTTCTGTAGTGACACCAGATGATGAAGCTGGTTCAAAGTATAGCTTTATTGCAAAATTTATTAAAGGTGTCACTACAGTTGAAACGGGTGGTGATGGGTGGACGAATGATGTTTACGTTAATATGCCTCCACAAAAATGGGACGGAAAAATCGGTCTTGATGTAACGAAAACGAAGAAAGGGCAATCGTGGATTCGTTACAACAATGTAGGTACAGCTGATGATGGGACACCAATTGATTTAAAAATTACCATTCAAGACTGGGAACAATATAAAAATGCACAAAATATGGTGTCAAATAATATTGTTGCTTTTAACAATGTTAGTGCGATTGCTACCTATCAAGGTGGTTTCTCATGGGTGAAACAAACATGGACGTACCTAGAACATGGCACAGACAAAGAAAAGCCAGTTTCAGGCTACTATTCATGGATTGATATTGATAATTTACAAGGAATGACGATCGACAAAGATTCGTACAAAGCAATCGATAAATTGTACGTACCAACGAAAGATACAATTGTTAAATATAAAGAAGAAAAAGACGGTGGAAAAACTTTTTATGATTCTGACGATATTCCATTAGATGATGGTGACAACCGTGGTGATTTTACGTTCTTGTATTCTAATCGTTCTCGATTTGATTTCACGTACAGTGAAGATTTCGCGACACGTGAAAAGAATTTAGGGTATCCTTTACCGCCAAAAAATAATAACCAGTATAGTTATTTTGGCTATAGTGCAAAAAAACCAGTTCGGACAGCGCCAATGATTCCCACTAAAACAGTGACAGATAGTGATGAAACAAATGTTGATAAGAATACCTTAGAAGGGTTAGGCGAAGTATATAGCTATACGATTACACATAAAGTTCCTGATGAAATGAAAGAATTCTACTATAGTAATTACGAAATGCAAGACGAGCTGGTTCCTGAATTAGAACGTGTGTCTGATGTGAAAGTCACGGACGAAGCAGGAAAGGACGTTACCAATAAATTTGAAGCGAAGCATGAAGGGAATTTAGTGCGTATGGTCGCAAAAGCAGACGTATTAAAAACAGCGGATTTCTATAATCACGAATATAAGTTCAATTTCAAAACAAAAATCCGTGAAGGTGCTAGCTTAGATAAGTACCTTGTCGATGGCAAACTACAAATTCCAAATAAAGCGAAAATTATCCAAAACAACAAAGAAGTCCCGACCGATGAAACACAAACAACGGTTACACCGAAAGACCCGTCTATCGCTAAGAAAATCCTTGAAGGTGATAAAGAAGTGGACTTGACCAGTGCTAAAGTGGGCGATGAAGTGACATTCAAATTAGATGTGCAAGTACCAAACACCAAAGATATGATGTCTTTAGTCATTCAAGATGATTTAGAGGACGTGTTAGAAGCGAACAAAGAAGTGAAAGTCACTCTTTCAGACGGGACAGATATTACGGATCAAGGAAAAATTAGTGTTGATGAAAAAATACAAAAAGTTTCTTGGACTGCCAATGAACCAAACAAATTAAAAGAAAAACAATTGTTTGTGTACATTAAAGGGAAATTGAAAGACGCAGACTTTTCGCAATATGTCGATGATAAAGGAAATATTATGATTCCAAATGTGGCACAATTGGTGATTAATGATGAACCGACAGATTCTAACAAAGTGAATGTGACAACGCCACAAGCAAAACCTGAAATTTTACCAAATACAAACTTGAGTGTTGGTAATGGTACAGGACTTGCGATAGGTGCCTTGGTTGTGATTGGTTTGAGTGGCGCAATGGTTGCGGTGAAGCACAAAGGTAAACAAGAGCAAGGAGAATAATATGAAAACATGGCTAAAAAAGAATAAATATCTTGTGGGAGCAATTGGTTTTGGTATGATTGCTCTTTTTTGTTTCTTTTTTGCCAATTTAAATCAGAAAGAAGAATTTACGAGAGAAGCCAAAACGCTTCTATCTTCTGGTTTAGAGGAAGCAAAAAAGCCAAAGAAACAAGTGGAAACAAAAACGAGTAAAACAAATTCTTCTAAACCAGAGGTAGTGACTGGTTTAGAAATACCTGTTGAACCAGAGGAAACAGCTCTTCCTACTGGTGTTGCATTATCTGAAGGGGAACGACCAACGGTTGAAACACTGCAAGAAGCACAGAAAGATTTTGAACAAGTAAAAGACGATATTTTAGGAACGATTCGTATTGCTTCTATTAGTTTAGAAATGCCAATTCTTGAAGGGGATAGTTTTGAAAAAATGTTATATGGCGCTTGTACGGTGTTACCAAAACAAACAATGGGAAAAGGGAATTATACGTTAGCTGCGCATAATGCAGGTGTAGACGGATTAATGTTTAGTTCTTTAGGAAATGTAGCAGTAGGTGAAACAATCACGTTACAAGACCGTTCAGGACATGTTTATAATTATAAATTTAAAGAACAGCGACATGTGAACATGACAGATACAAGTATCTTAAACCTTACGAGAAAACCAACCTTAACCTTAATTACCTGCGACCAACCAACAAAAACTGATGGACGAATTGTTGTGATTGCGGAACTAATTTAAATAAAAAATATCTTATAAATACTGTAGAAAATTAATTTAATATTAAAAGAGGTGTTTTGTTATTAGTTATTTGATTTTTATGACTATATATTTTTTTCTGTCAATGCTTATAGGAACTTTAATATACTCATTCATCGATGAAAGAGTAGGGTTTTATGTTTATGTGTTTCTTTTGCTTGTTCTTATGTTTGGACTAGTGATTGTTCAATTTTTTGCGTAGACATATTTTTTTAAAGTAGTTAAATATGCTAGGGGAAAATATTATTAAGTATGGAACTATTGTTATTACGGAAAGAAAAATTAAACTATCCCAATTTTTTGTTATGAAAGTTAATACTGTATAAAAGATCCCAATGAATAACAAAGGTAATAGATAAATGTAAAAATTTTGTCTAGTAATACTTTCATTCAGTTGTTTGATTTCTTCAAAAAAAGATAAGTCTTTTTCATAAAATATTTTTGTTTTTGCTAATTCATTAATAGGATAAATTATTCGTATATCTTCTTTTTTTAAAGAATAGTAAAAAAGTAAAGTTTCTTTGTCTATTTTTGAAACAAAAAATAATTTAGTATTTCGGGGAATATTTCCTACATTTAGTTCAGATGCTAACACATAAAAATTACTATGTTTAATTTTTGGACGAGAAGGAAATAGTGATTCATATATAGAAGGAATATTTGTTAGCATTGCAAGCAACATAGTGGAAAAGATTAGAAAATAAAGAGAAATGGTAAATTTATTTTCTGGTTTACTATTTATTTCATTTAAAAAATCAGCGAACGTTAAATTAGAACTCACCATAGCATAGGCAAATATACCGATCGATAAAAATAAAGAAATAGTTAGATTAAGAACGACTTTAGCTAGTTTATACAATGCAATTTCGGTGGTAGAGCTATAAATTTCTTTTTTTAATAAGTCGCTTGTTTTATATCCATATATCAATGAATAAGAAGTAAAAAGACTAATAATTATAGGAAAAGCAATTCCAATTGGTTGGATAATTTTTTCTAGAGTTTCAATTTTAATTTTAATCACACCTTTTTAATATTATATTACAGAAAGGAAAGAATATATGTCAATAGAATCAACAAGTGAATTATCTAAAGAGAATTTTGTCAATCAGTACATGTTAGATTTTAAGTCATTAATTTTCAAATCCAATAATCCTGAAAAAGTAACAGCTAAACAAGAAAAACTCTTGGAATGTGAAAAGAAAATTGCTGTATTATTTTATGAAACATATAAACGAATGAAGGGGTATCCGCCTGATGAAAAAGAACTGGGTAGGATTGTTCAAAGAAATTTTCTTGACCGTTTAAAGTTATTTCGAGTGGAATATGATGTGATTAGTGAAGAAAAATTTTGTGGGCTACACGTAAAAATGGTCAAACGGCAAATGCCATTAGAAAAGTATCGAGCAGATGATTTATCTTATATTTTAGGACGAGAAAAGAAGATAGCTATTAATTATTTTATCGCACATGATGATTTTCCTATGGGTTATGAAGAACTAATGATAAGTCGTTCTAAACAAGCAGTTACCCAAGGCTTGGAAGAGTTAAGGGGAGAATTTATGGAAAGATACCATAAATATTACAGAAAAATGGAAAGGAGTTGTATTTTATGAATCAACATATTATGCCAATTTTTAGAGAGCATAGTAAATTTTACCAAAAGTATTCAAATGTACCAGTTCCTGAAATGCTTCGATTGCATGGATTCATAGTTGATGAAATGCCAATTGATGAAGCAGATATTGTTTATATGGAAGAATATAAAAATTCTTTATTTAAAATGGGGATTATTATTGATGAAGCGCCTTTTAAAAAGGAATTTGTTGCGCAATACGTTTTTCATGGCGGTATAACTAGTTTGATTGCAGAAGGTCAATACTTGAGAAAGCCTAACGGGGATAAAATGTACAATTCGTATTATTTTTATTTGTATAAAGAAGGCTTTCAAACACATAAGGGGCATGTTAGAGAGAGAGTTTATGTTGAAAAGGCGATTAAATCTACTTTTTTAAAAACGTTTGAAAGTTGTTTGGGCTTATTAAGAGTAGGAGGGGAATATGAATTTAAAGAAAATTAAAAAGAAAGAGAAGAAAGAAAAAACACCAAAGGTTAAAACTTTTTCTCAAAAGAAAGCGAATCGGGTTGTGTTAATTGGCGCTAGTGTTTTACTGGTGATGTCAGGAGTTGGTGCGCTTCGAGCCAATGTGATGGCAAGTAATGTAGATAATTTGTATTCAAAAGTGGATACATTAAGTGAACAATCAAAAAAGAATAAAGTTGATAGAGAGGAGCTTGATTATTCAACCCTCTCTTTTTATGTCGAAAATTTTGCGAAAGAGTATTTGAATTATAACTCGAAAGCTAGTGATGAAGCGAAAAAGGCTCGTATTGATCGATTATCTAAATATTTATCATTAGATGTAAAAAATGTTGATGAAACAGAAAATCTACAAGGGAATGTCTTACGTACGTTTAAAAATACGTCTTTATCACGTATAGAGAAAATGGAAGATTGTTATTTGGTTTATCTAAATGTGAATTATGAATTGGAGAAAGATAAAAAGACTGAAAATGTGACACAGAATATGGTTTTACCAATTCAAGTAAAAGACAATTTGTTTTCAATTGTAGGACGTCCTTATTTTGTAGCAAGTAGTTTACCACAAGGGAAAACAGTACCTCTAAAACAGACAGAAAATTCAATAGATGTTGATGGGAAAGAAAAACAATCTGTAGAGAAATTTTTAAAGATGTTTTTTACAAAATATTCAGTTGGAAACAAACAAGAATTAATGTTGTTAATGAAAAAACCAGCAACGACAGCTGGTCAAGACTCATTTGTTTCAATAGATTCAGGTGATATGAAATTTTTTGATACAAAGCAGAAAGGTGTAACAGGAGTTCAAGTATCGGTTACTTTTTCAGATAACACAACAAAATTAACGCATACTGAGGATTTTTCGCTTTGGTTATCTAAAACGGAGAATTCTTATTTTATTAATACGATGAAACATTACTTTACAGAGAAAGAAGGAAATGACTAATGAATACAGGCAATTTGAGTAGTTTTTTAAGTACAGGTTTTATTACAATTTTAGCGTCTGGTGCGATTATCTTGATTTTAAAACATTGGAAAGGTGCCGAATGGGCAAAAATTGGTTCAGTAATTGTCATTGCTTTAATCTTACAGGATTTTGCGACGAATCAAGGAAAAAATATTTTTGCAGTTGTTAAATGGTTCCTAAGTTTAGTTGGAATTAAGATGTAGGTGAGTATATGAAATATTACGATTATTCGAGGGGCTTAAAAGCCCCTTATTCAATGCAAGTTATTAAGTCGCCTAAAGGTCAAGTGGTGTGGGTATTTGCACAACCTGTTAGTCTATCCTATCTCCTAATTCTATTCTTAGGGATTGTGTTAACTGGTTTGTTTTGGAAAGAAGTACCATTACCACAAATTTTAGGAATTAACTTAAATTTGTTAATCATGGTATTGGTTCCGAATAAAGTTGCTCGTTGGTATTCCGAAAAGGAATTCGAAGGAAAAACAGGCTTTGGTTTTTTAAAAGATGGTTTTGTCTATGTGAAAAATTATGTGTTAGATAGTAGGCCAATTGTAGCTTTTGAACGAGTAAAAGAAATAGAAGAGTTTTCGTTTAAACGATAAAAAATAAAAAGGAGTGTGAATATGCAACTAGAATATCCATTAACGAATCATATGAAAGGAAATATTGTTTTAACACAAGAAAAAACAGCGATAGCTTACTATCGTGTTCGCTCTGAAACCGTCATGTTGACTGATGTTGAAAAGAAATTAAAAACGAAAAGAAAAGTTACTCGTGCGTTAAATCGTTTAAAAGCAAATGATGGATTTGAAATTAACCTTTTGCCAGTTAATGCCGACATTCGAGGAAAAATGGGTGCTATGCGTTCTTTAATTGATTCTAATAATTATGAAGTAGGCGTAGATAAATTGATGAAAACGGCAATGGTTTTAGAACAAGAAATGGGCATGGTTTACGAATATACATGGGTAATTGGTGTACCTTTAATCAAAAAAGACTTGGCTGTTGATTTAAAAGAAACCGTTACTAACTCAATTAGTAACGTATCGGAAAAGTTTGTCAAAGGCTTAGGTTTTGATGTAGAACTAGCAGAAGATTGGGAAAAAGATTATCGAGAGCAAGAATTAGAGGTTTACCAAAATCTATCTGAATTGTTAATTGAACGATTAACAGAAGATGAATTGTATTATTACCAAGCGTACCAATTCTTGAAAAATATTCCTCATGAGCGACAAGATGTTCTTTCTAGTCAAAATTTAGATAATTTAATGGCAACAAAAATTAAACCATTATTTGGCGGGGGATTGCATTTGAATTGTGATTATGGCGAAAGCTATATATCCTATCTTCCAATGGGAGATGTAGGTGTTTTTCTTGATGGTAATCATTTTTTAGAGGTCGTTCAAAAAATGCCTTTCCCAGTCGAAGTGAAGATTCAAGCGACTTTTGCAGAAAGTAAAGGGCAATTAGCACTGTCTGGGCGTTCGTCACGTGCAAGAACCCGCACTAAGAATATCATGCAGGAAGCACACTTAGCTGGTTCTAAACAAAAACGAAAGATTGTTGAAGGGCAATTATCACTAGACGATTTAGACCAAAAAATTGATGATGGTGTGGATATTATTGACTGGAAAGCAGTGATTGTTGTTAGTGGTAGCACGAAAAAACAAATGCGTGCAAGAAAAAAATATTTAATCAATCGTTTTGATAGTTTAGATATTCCACTTATTAAAGCAACGTTTGATAATCCTTATTTATTTCAATCCACTTTGTTTGGTAATTTTATCCGCATGCAGACTTCTCGTTGGCAACACACGTCAACGATTGAATCGTTTGCCGAGTTGAATTTCTTTACTTCACTTCATGCAGGTACGAAGTTAGGCTTTTACCTTGGACGAGTGGATACAACTTTGGAAGAAAAAGAAGATAGAAAATCTATTATTTCTAGTTCAAAAAATCTAATTTTTATGAACATGCTATTAGCAAATAAAGAAGGGGTTGATGGAAAGAAAACAAACAACCCACATTGGGCGCTTACAGGTGATACTGGGAATGGAAAATCAGTGACGGCTAAAACCTTATTTATGCAAATGGCACTTTTAAAAGACAGAGTGTTATACATTGATCCAAAAAAAGAAATGCGAAAGCAATTTATGTATACAATCAATGCCCTTGAATATCAAAAGAAATATCCTTTAGATGTTGATTTTGTGAAGTCCTTTAATTTCGTCACTTTAGATGTACGTGATACGAAAAACCATGGCGTGCTTGACCCGATTGTTTTATTTGATGAAACAGAAGCGATTGCAACAACTAAAGCAATGTTAACCAATATATACGAAGGAACATGGAATTTAAAGCAAAAAACAGAAATTAATGAAGCGATTGCGAAAGTTGTTTTGGAACGGAAAGAAGGCAAAAAGGTTGGGTTTTGGCATGTAATTGAGCGATTAGTGGAAAGTGAAATTTCTGACGTGAAAGATATGGGTAGATTTATTTTGTCGACTGTTAAAGGTTCAGTTTTAGAATTAGCTTTTTCTCATGGTGATGTTGAGGGTCTATCATTCGATAAGAAAGTAACAATTTTAGAAATTGAGGACTTAGACTTACCAACTGATAAAAATGAAAATTTAGATGAAAATAAACGTCTTTCTGTTACATTGATGTTTGCTTTAGGAACGTTTTGTTCGAAGTTTGGTTCAAGAAATCCAAAAGAAGAAACAGTGACGTTCTTTGATGAATCTTGGATTTTTCAATCTTCGCCAGAAGGTAAAGCGATTTTAAAATCAATGAAACGTATTGGTCGTTCGTTTAATAATTTCTTAGTATTGATTACACAATCAACAAATGATTTGGATGATAGTGAAGATGGTACTGGTTTTGGTACAGTGATTTGTTTTGATGAAGTTCAAAATCGAGAAGGTGTTTTGAAATATCTCAATTTACCAGTGAACGAAATTAACATGAAATGGGTCTCAAATATGGTTCAAGGTCAGTGTTTAATGAAAGATATGTTTGGTCAGACTAATCGAATTGTTGTTCATGTTATTTTTGAAGAATGGTTGGAACTGTTCAAAACCGTTGATGATACAGAAGCTTCTAAAATGGAGAACCGCTTTGTTGCATAGGAAGGAAGTGAGAATATGCAGTATCTAATTGACAGTTATAGTGCGTATACGGTTGATGGTGGTTTGTTGGATAAAGGATGGCAAGTAGTGAATTGGTTCTTTGTAGATATACCATTCTTTATCTTACGAATGTTTGTTTCTTTTTTCCTTTTTTGTGAGAACGTCTTAAACCAATCTAGTTTCTTTGAAGGAAAACAAGAAACAGTATTGAATATGTCAAAAAATGTTCTAAGTGGCATTGGTGGCAAGGGATTTAGAGGTGGTTCTTTACTAGCATTAGCGATTCTTATTAGTGCATATTATCTGCTTTATCATTTCTTTTCCAGTCGTAGAAGCTTTTCAAAAGTATTCCTTCATTATTTAGCAGTTGTTGTTTTGTTTGGTTTTTGGTTTGGCTCTGTATCAACGTCAACGGGCACAACAAGTGGCTCAATGTTCTTGATTCAATCAACTAACGCAATTGCTAAAGGAGTACAAAGTACATTTACTTCAAGTGCTAATTTAGGAACAGAAGGATTTAAAGATGGAGAAGTATATCAAAGTCCAATTTTTGATGCCACAGTAAAACAAACATTTAATTTTGTGAATAGTGGTTCGCTAGATGGAAAAATGGAGAATGGTAAGAAATTAGATGAAGGTAAACTACTAGAAAAGCCTAAATTGTCTAAAAAAGAAAAAGCAAAGTTTGAGGATGAAAGAAGTACCTATATAAAAAATAATGAGAAAGATAATTCATACTTCTCACAGGACGGAGCAAAAACAATGGAAAAAGCTTTTGGCGTTGGTGTGGGTTTAGTCAATTTAGCAGTCTTAGCAGTGCCTGTCACGTATATTAATATTATGCTAAATGTAATTCAAATCATTGTTGATTTACTCATTCTTGTTTTTCCGATTATTGCGTTGGTGTCTTTCTTCCCTCGGTGTCAAATGATGATGTTTAAATTTTTTAAATCATTAATTGGCATTTTATTTTTACCTGTAGTTTTCGGTATATTTTTGTCTGTGTTATTTTGGATCAATAAGTTAATTGACCAAGCGTTTTTAGGATTGATGGATAAAGTAAGTAGTAGTTTATTAATGGTGATGTCTGGTGGTGTTTTTCTTTTAGGCACATTAATTGTTACTGCATTGGTGAAAATTATTTTGTATCGGAAAATTTGGAAAAGCAGATATAAAATATTATCATTCTTTTCTGATGGTCAAGTTCAACAACCTTCTTTTGAATCAAAAATGAATGAAAAAACAAAAGAAACGGTTGAGCGTACAGGTGAAATTGGTGTTGGAGCAGTAAAAGCAGGAATAGGTGCTTCCACTGGAAATTTAGCGTTGGCTGCTGATGGTGCTAGTCATTTAATGCCAAAGCATGACAAGGCATTGAACTTAGCTCAAGACCATTTTATTGACGATAATGGGCAATTTGCTGGTGTTAAAACAGGATTGAATTCATTGTTGAATCGTTATACTCAAGAAGAACAACAACCATTAAAAGATGATTTATTGACCGAAGAAGAAATTGTGGAAGTAGAAGAGCCAACTAATGTTGATAACGAGGAATTAGAAGAAATAGAAGATAAAGCTTTAACTGATGAAGTGGATAATTTTGAAGATTTAACAGATGATGAAGCGGATAATTCTTTAGAAGAAATTGATGTTCCGGTCTTAGATGAAACTGTATCTGATTCTGATACTTCTTTAGCTGATGAAAGTAATATTGAGTTAGAGCCAATTATTGAAAATGAACTTGATAGTTTAGATTCAAGTGTAGAATCAAGTGAAAATGATAGAGAGGTATTAAATCAAGAACTTGATAAGCAAGAAATAGCAGACAATTTGAATGTTAGGGTCGATAATTTCGATGAGCTGGCATTTGCTCGTGAAGAACGTGCATTTTTTGATGGTGGAGAGGATAGCGAATTAATCACAAACAACAATGATTCATTAAATAACGTTTGTTCATTTTACCAAACAGAAGAAAACTTCAATAATTTAGAACAAACAGAGGAACAATTTTTTGGAAGTGTAGACACGGAAGAATATAATGTTGAGGTTGTAGAGGGCTGATGAAATGTTTATCAGTCTTCTTTTTTATTGAAAGGAGAGACCATGAAGAAATCAAATAAGGTTTTAATTGCTAGTTGCTTTGTCTTTATTCTTCCTTTTTTATTATTTTTAGGTGTATTTTCTTCTAGTGAAAGCGGAGATTCTTCCCAGTTTCAGCCTGCTACACCACAGGAAAAAGTAGCATTAGAAGTTTCTAACTACGTGACGTCACACGGTGGAACGTTGCAGTTTGCTTCCGCTTGGATTGGCAATATGGAACATGAAAGTGGATTAAATCCTGCTAGAATTCAAAGTGATTTGGCTTTTAATCCTTCTATTGCTTATAACGCTAGTTTAGGCGGTTATGGAATTGGATTAGGACAATGGGATTCAGGACGAAGAGTTAATTTATTAAATTTTGCAAAAAGTCAAAAAAAGGAATGGGAATCAGTAGCTTTACAAATGGATTTTGCGTGGAATAAGGATGGTTCTGATAGTGACTTACTTAAAAGAATGTCTAAATCAGAAGATGTGAATACACTTGCGGTAGATATTTTGAAGCTGTGGGAACGAGCTGGAACAAAAGATGATCCTGTAGAACAAGCAAAAAGAAAAACTAGTGCTAACAATTGGTATAAACGACTTTCTACAGGTTCCATGGGCGGGGGTTCAGCCAATATTGGTGGAGGAGAAATTGATATTTTAGAAAAAGTACTAGGACAAACTATTAATGGTGGTCAATGTTATGGCTTATCTGCTTTTTTTGTTGAAAAACAAGGAGGTTTTCAATTGATGGGGACAGGGCATATGTTTGCGAGTGAGATTGGTAATGATTACAATTGGCCGTCAATAGGTTGGAAAGTGATAAAGAATCCAAATTACTCGGATATTAAAGCAGGAGATGTCATTAATTTTGGTCAAGGTGGTGTGGCTACTAGTATTTATGGACATACTGGTGTAGTGGCAAGTGTTGAAGGTAAAAACAAGTTTACTACTTATGAGCAAAACGCTGAACAAGGTCAAATTGTTGCTAAGTATTCTCGGACTTGGGGATTAGATTTTCCACATGTAACGAGTTTAGTAAGAAAATAGGAGAGCTAGGAATGGTAAGTTGTAAATCAGAAGTTGCTTCATTAAATATTATCAATAGCTATTTTTTAGGAATAAGGGAGATAAATTTTCCTGTCTATCAAAAGCAATTTAAACAAATAGATTTAGAATTATTCATAAGTTTAGCTGATTTTATGGGAAATTTAACAGAGCTAGAAAAAAATAATTATATACAATTGGTCTTAGAGGATTTAAAAAAATTTTTGATGTCTATTGAAAGTAAAAATTATTCTCGAACGGTTCAGAGAATGCTTTTAAATATGAAAACAGAGATAGCCAAGATAATTTAAGCTAAGGAAGAAGTTAAAAATGTTTTTAAATAAGAGAAGTGGATTAACCAATCGTCAGATAAAAGAAGTTTGTTCGAGATTTAACTGTAAAAAAATGAATTTGCAGTTCAAAAGTATCAAGATGGTTTTTTAGTAGCTGTGAATAATAAAGAGTACCGTGTTAAATTTTCTGAGGGGATTTTTTCAAAGATTGTGTATGTTAAAGAAGTACAACGCATTGCAAAGAAAGTAGGTAGAAAATGAAAAAGTTAAGTTTAGTAGTTTTATTATTAGGTGCTGGATTAGTATTTACTGCATGTGGAGGGAATACTAAAAGTCATGAAACGGTGGTTTCGTCAACAACTGACTCTGTGAATATGAAACCAGTTGATGATATGACTTCTACGAAAGGAAGTGAAGTAACTGAAAAAAGCAGTACCAAGTCTATACAGAGTAAGGAAAAATTAGAGGAAGAGCAGGTGTCTACCAATGAGCAGTTAGTGGAGGAATTTGGAAGTGCTTATGCTAATTTTTCTAGTATCAATGATCGTAACGAAAAATTGAAGAAATTAATGACTACTGAATGTGTAAAGAAAAATGGTATTGATGTGAAAACTGGTGCAAAATTGGAAAGTAAAGGTGAAGTAAGTTCAGTATATCAAAATGATAAAAAGGAATATGCAGTCTTACTTGATTGTGAACAAAACGGAACAAAAACGAGAGTACTTTTATTGGCAAAAGTGAAAGGGAATAAGATAGCAGAAATGACCTATAATTCTGTTAAACAAGAGTATTGACCTTGATATATATGGATTTGTACTTTAGTTAATGGTATAATGTATGTATAAGTAAGGAGATGAAAAAATGAAAAAGGTAGTTTCAATTGTGTTGATGGTTGTTGCAGTTTTCACATTAACTGCATGTAATGGTTCTAAATTAGATAAAACAGGTGAAGAATTTAAAGATTCTATAATGAAAGATTCTGCATATGGTGATGAGTATTCGGAAGATGGGTTTAGTTTTTTAATGTATAAAGATAAAGACACTAATCGTTATTTGGCTGATGTTTGGGTTCCTATTAAAAATGAAACTAGTGCACTGGAGTATTTTTATTATTATGATGAAGATAAGCGATTAGATAGTACTAAAAGTAAAGTAACCTTTGATGATATGAAAGCTAGTGGTAACTATGAATTGGTGTACAAATCAGGAAAATTTAAATAAGTCTTTGATCTATGTTTAAGGTTTTTATATGAATCTTTGAATGAGAGTAATATATTATTGTTAATAAAAAGTAAAACCATTACACCAATAAATGGATTATTTGGTGTGATGGTTTTACTTTTTTTAGTTAGCTAATGTGTATAGAATATTTTAATATAATAAAATACATATTGTACTTCTTAATTTTATTGATTTAACGTATTTTAAATTAGCACAGTGTACAATAAAATGTGATTTTTTATTGAGCAGTTATGGTTATAACTGGTCCTGAGACTGTAGGGCTTAAACGTGCCAAACTTTTATTGTAGGTCGGAAAACTCTCCGCTACTATTTTATAGTCTATTCCTTTTTGATGACAAAAGTTTATAGCAGCTTGATAAACTTCTTTATCCGAATGACATTTTTTATAAGGAACTCTTGGATTTTTATATGGCGTATCTTTCTTATGCTCTTGAACAAAGAGTCTGAGCCATTTTTGTAAGTCATTTTCTTCGTTTTCTTTTTTTAGATTTTTCCGTATATTGCTTGTCGGATTATTTTCAAGAGTAGTAGAATTATTGTTCAATATGATTGTTGGAAGATTTAATTTTTTTTTGTTGTAGTGACTAGTCGATATGTTAATTATTTTTTTTTGATTATTTATTATAAATTTTTCTACTTCAAAAATATTTGATGTGATTTTATATCCTAATTTTTCTATAAAAAATTTTATATTTTTATTGGAATAGACTCTAGAATCAAAAAGAGTTATTATTCCAAAATCTGAATTACTTCGAATAAGTCGTCCTAATCCTTGTTCAAGTTTTTTTAACATTATAGGGAGATAAAAATTGTCATATAATTCGTGCCTTTCATAACCTTGAGAAATTAATTCTATATAGGGATCTGTTGGAACTGGATAAGGAAGTTTAGTTATAAGTAACTTATTTAAAGATTTTCCTTCAATAGAAAAACCAGTAAAAAAACTTCCAGATCCGACCAATATGCTATTAATATCTTTCCTGAATTTATTACTTAGATGTTGAGTACCTTGGTCACCTTGAACATAAATAGTTTCATGAATCTTTTTATTTTCTTTTAAGTATTTTGATAGATATGTTAAATATTTGTTTGATGTACATAAAATTAATGTTCCGCCTGAAATTAATTTTATTATTCTAGGCAGATCTTCTTGAATATGCTGAAGGTGATGTTGGGAATTTGGGTTAGGATAATTTTTTGGAATGTACATAATAGATTGTTTATCTAAAGAAAAAACAGTAGGGTAGTTTTTATAGATATATTTATCTGATGTCAAATTCCAGTCTACGTTTATATCTTTTTCATAATCGGTAACAGTTAAAGTTCCAGACATGAGAATAATTTTTGAATATGACGATAGATTAAAAAGATATTCTTGGAACTGCCTGTTAAAATTTAAATCTACATAATGTAAAGACAAGTCTTTATTATCAAATTGTATCCATGATTTATGTTTTTGGCTTTTTAAAAAAATTGATAAGAATTCACTTGCATCATTAATCTCTTCAACAATATTTTCTGGATAGTTTTGACGTGCAGTTAGAGAAATTAAATTTTCATTTAGAATGTTCATTAATTCGATAAGTAAATATTTATCTTTATATTGTATTTTATATCGCATTGATGTGTTTTCAGAATCGCAGTCTATATAATTTAAGAAAGATTTTGATAATTTGTTTAAGTAACTAAAATATTTTTTTCTATTTTTAGTTAGCTTTAGTTTCCTTAAATTTTTTGTATTGTAAGACTTTTCGATACTTGCAAGAAAATTTTCTTTGAGAGAATGTGCTTCATCGATAATGAGTATATTATTTCTAAAATTTACGATAGGTGCTCTTCTTTTTTTTTCATTAACATATGATTGATTTAATTGGTTATGGTTAGTAATTGTAAGTTGATGTCTTTTTTTATATGTGCTTCTATGTCTGTGTCCAGGACATTTAAAATCCTCGCAACGATGTGTAACGTACTCCATTGATAGGTATTTGTACTTATTTTTATTTATACTAGGTAATAATATTTCTAATTCAGAAAATAAACCAAACTTACATGTTTCAAAAAATTGAAAAAGCAATTTCTTTTCTTTAGCAGTAAATTTATCAATATTTTCTTTAAAACTGGTTTTGCAAGTGTAATTTGATTTTCCTTGTGCTAATATTTTATTTGAAGTCTTGAGTAGTTTTAATTTCTCTAGCATAATTGAGTCGACATCGTATATTTGATGTTGAAGGTTGATTGTGGAAGTAGCGTATAATATACTATTTTTGTTTTCTTTGGTGTATAAAAGACTGGGAATTAATACACCTAGTGACTTACCTGTTCCAACTGGGGCTTCTAAAAACATAATTTTTTTTTTTGAATTAAATAGAAAATCAGCAACGTCAAGAGCCATTTGAACCTGATGCTGTCGAATACTAGTTTTATTGTTAAAAATAGTTGGAATTTCATTTTCAAAGTAATTAAGAATTTCTGCTGTTATATTTTTCAATAATATATCCTCCTAAGAAAATCAATTATTTTAGTTCTATTGTATCATGAATTTACCTTGTATATTAAAGATAGTGGAAAAGAAACAAGTTATTATTTAGTTAAATTGTGAATTTCTTATGAAAGAAGATTAAATGACATTAAAAAATGCTATTAAATTAATAATAAAATTGTATGTATAAAAAGCCTATACTTCAATTAGTATAGACTTTTTCATTTGTGAATAGGATTATAATCGGGTCAAGTTTATATCACCAATGGTTTTTCTATCAGTCCAGTACATTCCATTAAGAGTATTATTTCCAATTTCTAATATAACACTGCCATAATGAATAGGACTATTTCCACGATGACTAGATTTTGGAGTATTACGATAAATATATATTAATTTATTCTGTTGACTATTTTCATCGATGATGTAATCGAAAGAAATACTTTCGCTTTTACTTTCATCTGTAATCATTGTACAGCTAGTTTTAAATAAAGATTGTCTGATTTCTAATGTTATATTTATTGGTTTAGATTCGTTATTCCAAGAAGAAGTTAAGCTTCCTTTCCATGTACCATTTAAAACTGGAATTAACACAAACCACCCGTTAAATAATTTGAATTTCCAAAGATATGAACAAAATAAAATAGAAGCTGTTGTACATACTGTAGTAGATGCCGAAAAGCAACTGATGAAAAAATTAAGGTCCACTTCTTCAGAAGACAATAACATATATTTAATTCCGGTTGTGAGAATAACTAAGCCAACTATAACGCTAAAGGCAATTGAACTTTTAATATTTTTCATATTAGTACTCCATAAATGACCATAGAGAGTTTACAAAACTTGACACATCGTCACTTGTCCATTTTCTATTATTATGGAATAAATAAAACATTCCACTAACTTCTGTCCAGTTTTTATATGAATTATCGTTAATTGATGATTTGATAAATATTAGAGTTTGTTTAATAGTTTCATCCCATGTGTCATAGTCATTAATGTAATTATTAGGAACATTCCAAATTAAGCATTCGATTAAAAAAGAGGTTATGTTTTCGTTAGTAAAATGGTTTTCTGCAGTCATTTTATTTCTTAAACGTTTTATTACTCGGACAAGTCTTTTGTAATTTTTATGGGTTTGGTTATTTTTTTCAATGCCATTATTAATGTGAACTTTTGGATAGTTAACTACTGAAGTATTGTCTGATGCAAAATATTTTATACCTTCAATATAGTTGTTTGGAGAAGAACTATTTTCATATTCATAATTTCTATATAGAAGACTTGGTATGCAGTCAGCTTCAACTCTATAGGAGTTTGAAGTAATTTTTATGGATTTATTACCTACAGTTACATTCCCAGTTCCAAATTTATTGGTAAGTGCTGTAAGAATCAAATTCTTATACTCATTATAGGTAATAGTTCCATCAGTAAAGCCATAGTCGGAATTTGTTTTACTTTCAGGATATTTCGAATAAAATGTACTTGTGAGCATGATATTTACATCAATATCACTGTTGGTTCTAACGTTAGTATTATTTCCATAAGAACCTTGCACGAAAACTTCATAGACTAAATTATCAAAATTATTATCATTTTTTATGGCGGATTTAATCATGCTAATGGTGTTTTCAATTCTATCTTCTTCTGTAACGCTTGCGGGTTTTGTCCAACCACTTAATGTAGATTCACTAAATTTACTCAAGATAAAGACTCCTAACTTATTTTTTTGATAATATTGTATCATATAAATTTATAAGTGTTACTATGAATTGTAAAAAATAATTTCAGAAGTTCAGATAGCTAAAATTTGTTATATTTTTATGTCTAAAAATGACTAGAATATTCTTGATTATGTTTAGTTTTTGTATTATTTGTAATAGCAATGTTGATTTAAAAGTATTTATAAATAAAAAGCAATATTTTATTTACTCGTAAAAAGTAAAGTAATCTTTGATGATATGAAGGCTAGTGGAAATAATGAAGTAATCTATAAATCAGGGAAATTCAAATAGAATTTGAACTTATGATAAGTTAATTTATTTTTTAGGGCAGTGTATAAAGCATTGCTTTTTTTATTTTTATGAGAGCAAATAATGTTAATTGTAACAAAAAAAGTTAATGAATTAAGGATATATAAATTATCAAGTAGTGAGGATAATTCGTAGAGCGAAAGTTGTAATGATAGTGAAGAAATATTTTTATTATGAAATTAAAAGATTAGTACATGTCCCAATTAATTCAATGAAAAAAGCATTGGTGTAAATTGAATATTTAAAGAAATTTAGTTTGTAAAGATTTTTAAGTTAATATATGTTTAAATAAAAATTACTATATTTTTTTTTTTTGTAAATTCTGAAATTAGAAAGAACAGCATAAGTTTTTTGTATCCGTTTCTATTTGTTTTTATTATATAAATCTGATATATTTTAATCAGAAACTATTGTTTCTAGTATAAAATAGAGAGGAGGTGCTAAAATGAATGTTTTAACAATTAAACGTGTAGATATTAAGTTAGTTAAAAAGATTGTAACTAGAATTGCTATTGCTAGTGTGCTAACGTATTTATTCGTCTCAACATTTGATGGTAATATTTTAGGTATTTTACAAGGATATGGTATCAAAGTTGTTCCTGGCTTGGCAGAAGCTCTAAGTATCACATCCGGTGTCTATGGAGTACAACAAGTATTTTTAGCTTTTTTAGGCGTAACAGTTGCTCCTTGGCTAGCTGCTATTGTTGCTGGAGTTGGTGCTGTAGGCACTTAATTTCAAATAGAATAAGCTATTAAATATATTTAATAGCTTATTCTATTTTTTGAAGGAGATTAAAATTATGCTTAAAAAAAATAGTAATTTTTTATTTGTTTCAGTAATTATATTGATAAATTTATTAATGTTCACTGTATATATACTTATATCACCCGAAAATTTATTTTTGCCATCAAATTTAAATAAAACTGTAAAAGCAATAGTTTATTTATTAATTGTTTTAGCTCCGTTATTTGTTGTATGTCTTAGATATATGTACTCAAATATATTAATTCATGTGTTTTCTATAACTAATATAAAAAAGACAGATTTATTTAAATTATCTACTATTTCATACATACCTGTCTTAATAGGTACCTTGTTCAATTTAATTCTATCTTTTTTATTTGGAGTTCAAAAGGATTCTTATCTCAGTTTGAATTCATTTATTACTTCTAATAGCAGGCTTATAAACTTAATATATTTAAAATTAAACCCTTTTGAATTAGCAAGTATCGTACTTTTTTCGTACTTATTTACAAAAAAAATTAATGGTACTAAGAAAGACTTCTTTATTTTTATTGTTATTTGGTATATAGTGGATTGTTTAATTAATTATTTTTTCTCAAAAAATTAGGAAAGGATTGTTTAAAACATGTTAGATAATTGTTATGCTGAAAAAAAGAAAATTTATTTATCTTTTTTTGTTGCTTATTGCATTGGATTATCAATAAGTTTGTTTTCAACAAATACTTTTCCGTCAATCGTAAATCCCCAAACATATGACATGAACTTTTTTTTAAAAGTATTATTTAATAACTTAACAGTTTTCTTTATTTTATGCAGTGGGTGTATATTTAATAAAATCACAACGTATTTATGTATTATTTCGAATGCATATTTTTTGGGAGCCAACACTTTTTTAATTGTTTCATTAAATTTCAGTGCTTTCGGGATTATAGCTCATGGTTTATTTGAGTATTCTGGTTTTTTTTTAGCAGCAATTTTAGGCTTAAAAAAAATTGAAGAAAATACTAAGAATTTAAAATTAACTATAAAAATTTTAACAATAGGAATATCTCTGATAATTTTAGGAGCTTTGGTTGAAACTTTAGTTTCTCCAATTATCTTTATATGGTTAACACCTAGTTAGGAGGGTTTGATAAAATGGATAAAATTTTGACTTTAAATAATGTTTACTATGAAAAAGATAGTTTTAAATTAACTGATCTATCTTTTTCTTTGTATGAGAAAGATATTGTAGGATTAATCGGAGAAAATGGAGCTGGTAAAACAACTCTATTTCGATTGATTTTTAATGATTTAAAGCCGAAATCAGGAGAAGTAGTTCTATTTAATAAGGAGGTCTCTACTGCATCTAAATCTGATTTAGGAATTATATTAGATAGAAATCATTTTAATAATTATTTAACTCCAAATGATTTAAATAGAGTTTTTAGTAATATGTTTCATAATTGGGATACTAAATTATTTTATGAATATTTAGACTCTTTTGAGATATCTGCTAATAAATCTGTGGGGTCTTTGTCAAATGGTATGAAAGTTAAATTGAATTTTGCGTATGTTTTTTGTAGAAAGCCTAAATTATTATTATTGGATGAAGCTACTAATGGTCTAGATCCGATATTTAGAAGTACCATTTTGACTGCTTTAAAAGATTTTTCTGAGCAAACAAATTGTGCAACAATTATTTCATCTCATATTCTAAGTGACTTGGAAAAAGTAACTAATAAAGTTTTGTATCTTAAAAATGGAAGTTTAAAAGAAAGTATTAATAATAATAATTTAGAAAGTATTATGAATGGAGGAAAATAAATGATAGGACTTGTGCTAAAAGATATGCTTCTATTAAAAAGTAAAGTAAAAAAAATTTATTTTCCTGTCTTCTTATTAGCTTATGTGTTAGGTATATTCTTTTTTAAAGAGATAGGTACAATTATTATCAACATAATCACCATATTTTTTTCTATTTCTTTGGCTTTACCACTATTTACAGAAGATGCCAAAGATGAATGGATATATTTTTCTAAAACATTGCCTATAAATATGAAAGATATCGTTTTATCTAGATATCTTTCTATGTTTTTGATATTGATTGCTGTCTCGTTTTTGAATTTAATAATAGATATTTTTGTTATCTTAGTATTTAGTGAAGGAAGTTTTGGCGTATATATTAGTACAATTGGCTTATCTATACTAATTAGTTTACTATATATGTCTCTTCTTATTCCATCAGTATATTTAGCTGGAATTAATGGAAGTTCAATTGTTTTTCTTATACTTATAGGTATTTTTGCATTGATTCAGAAAACTACAAAGACTTCATTTTTTATGTCGATTGTTTCTATTTCACCATATAAAATGTTTTTGTTAGCGTTAATTATAGTTTTTGCTATACTAGTAATATCTTATTTGATATCTTGTATGATTTTGAAAAAAAAATAACTTTTCATTAGTAAAACAGTAAATATTGAAAACAAGGAGGATAATACTATATGTACGATAGCAAAAATAAAACTTTTTATTGTGATGTGTGTAAAAAGGTAATAAAGAGCGGAGAAAAATGTTGGACAAAATGGCAATTTCCGCCTAAAGTAAATGCTTTTCAAGATAAGGCTATAAAATCTTTGGAATATCAAAATGCTTCTATAATATGCTTAGAATGTCAAAATAAAGTATTTTCGGATAAATATAAATTACTATAGTAATAGAAACTTCAAAAATAGTTGTACAGTAGTTATTTATTTATGTCTAAAATCTGTCTAAAATGTATTTTATCTGTTGTAAATATTGGATTATTTATAAAAAAAGGTTGATTTAAAAGTATTTGTTACTATGGTGTTACTTTTTATTTACTCGTAACGCGTAGGTCACAGGTTCGATCCCTGCAGCTGGCATCTAAAAAAACAGACAGGCACTACCATCTGGTAGTGCCTGTCTGTTTTTTTAGATGAAATTTTGGATTAGTGCAAATGAAGCAATGCCTACCAGTACAATAAGCAATAAGTTTTTAGTAAGTATTGCGGCTAAAATGGTAGGAAATGAAGCGAATAAATAAGGAAGATTGAGGCTTGGTAAATGCCCAATTCTTTGTTCAAATAAGCTACTAAACCATAAGGCGGACATAATCACAATGGGAACAAAACTTAGATATTCTAATAATTTCTGTGGCAGACTGATTTTTTTTAAAAGTAAAAATGGCAGTATTCTTGAAAGCCAGGTTGCAACGGTACAGCCTAAAATTGTTAAAAAGAGATACTCAGAAGAAGGCATGTTTTATCATCACTCCTATTCCACACCCGATTAACGTGACAACTAAGACAATTAAATTACTGGGAATAAAAATTAGACCAATAGACATCAACCCAAAAGTAATCAGGACCATGATGAGTTGTAAAGCGATTTTCATGGAACGATCACTAATTATCTGTAGATAAAGTAAACCAATGAACATAGCCACGACCGCAAACTCAAGACCTAATGCTTGAGGGTTTGCAATAAAGCGCCCTAGATAGGCACCGATGATCGTCGAAAAAACCCAAGTCGCATAGGAAATCAAATTGGCAGCATTAAACCACTCAAAACTTAAACGTCCTTTGGTGTGGTTTAATTTATTCATTCCTAGTGCAAAACTTTCATCCGTCAGTAAGGTTCCCAACCAGAGATTTTTACCGAGAGATTCGGCTTTAAAGTAAGGCGCAATGGTCATTCCCATAAGAATCATACGCGCATTTACTAAGAAAGTCGCTAACACAATAGATAAGATAGGGCTGCCGCCAGTCAACATACTAACTGTTACAAACTGAGCAGATCCTGCAAAAATAAAAAACGACATCGCACTAACAATAAGAGGGGAAAAACCTGCTGCTTGTCCTACGATACCAAAAGCAATGCCAATACCAATATAGCCAAAAACCGTTGGCAAGGCTTCACGAATGCCAGTGCGTGCATCTAATTGGTGGTTCATTCTCTTTTTTTCCTTCTTTCTGTATAAAATTTAAACACGTGTGTATGAAAATCTAGACCTTCGATAATGAGACACAACGAGCGAATGAGCGTTTTCATTATTAACCACTCCTTTTGAACAACTAAGATATATATTGTATAATACAATAAAGAATACTTTTGTTCAATATATTAAACTTTTGGATGATAAAAAGAAACAGAAGGAGCAACTATTTTGGAGATTAATACAATTATTGGCAATAATTTAAAAAAAATTAGACAAGAAAAAAAACTTACGTTAGATGAACTAGCTGGGATAACCGGAGTGAGTAAAGGGATGCTTTCGCAGATTGAAAAAGGAACCACCAATCCTACCATAAATACAATTTGGAAAATAAGTAATGGACTCAATGTTCCATATACGTATTTATTAGAAGATGACTATGTTAAAGAAAATCCCGTGGTTAAAAAAACTGAGACGGTAACACAACATTCTGAAGATCACTCCTATCGAGTCTTTAATTACTACTCGGACAACCAGGAAAGAAACTTTGAACTCTTTCAGTTTGAATTAGATCCAGGGAAAAAGTATCAAGCTGTTGGGCATTCAAAACGTTCGACAGAATATGTCATGGTTATTCAAGGAGCATTAGCTCTTGAAGTGGGCGGTCAGAGATACCTTCTTCCAAAAGACGCCGCTATGTATTTTGATGCTAATCAAGTACACACGTATATAAATGACGGAACAGAGAAAGTCCAAGCTGTCGTCATTAACTATTATACGTAACAGTGGAAAATAAACATTAGGAAATTGCTGCATCTGTTATTTTATGGACAAAAAAAGTAAACAATGCTACCCTAAAAATAATAGAAAATGAAAGATAAAAGAAGAGGTCAAAATGAATAAAAAAATTGAAAGTCTTGGTAATACAGCATTAAGTTTACTAAGTAATACGATTATTGTTGTGCCTTATTTACTTTACATTCAATTGAGTGATGGACACAACCTTCTAACAATTTTACCATTTGTCTTATTTTATACATTGCGTATGACAGGCATTTTTCTGGTTCGAGGAATTAATTTGTCTTTGACTAGTCTAGGTCTACTAAAGATTTCTCTATTGTTAGGCTTGGCAGGCTCCTTAATTGGGATTGCCGGCGCTTATTCTTTCCCGCTTTATAGTATTTCAGGAATGTTGTTAGGACTTAGTGGAGCGTTGTTGCCACCAAGTAATCAATCAATTCGCTTTTTCTTGAAAGAAGAAGGTCAAAAAATTAGTCACAGCAATCTTTTAACGACAGTCTTATTGACCGCTGTTTTATTTGGCGCTTTATTTTTTAAAGCGACTGAGATTGGACTGGCGTTATTGGTGTACGCGCTCTATTTTCTGGTTGCTTTAGTAGCAATCAAGAGCTATCCTGTTTCATTAAACGAGCTAGAAGAAGAATCAGCAGAAGTTTCACGAAAAGAATTAATTCTGTTTGTTATCTTTTTTGTGTTATTACTTTTATTAAGAAGTGGTCGCTTATTAACGAATGCGGTGGAATTTGATTATGCGATTGTTGGCGCCTGCTGTTTCTTTGTGGTGGCTGTCCTTTTCGTTAGTCATTATGGCAAACGCGGTGCGTATAAAGTATCATTAGAAATGAATCTTGCGACCTTGATTAACGGGATTGTCGGGAACTATTTATTTTTATTTGGTTCCATTTATGTTGCAGGGGTTTATGGCAGAGCTCATATGGGTATCTATCTCTATTTACCTTATGTTTTAGGGATGATTTTTGCAATGATTGTAGCTAGTAAAACGAAACAATGGTCAAACAACATACCAATGATTGGTCTGGCGGGAAGTTTGGGAATATTCCTTTTTACCTCGTGGACTATTTTAGGCCTGTTTCTCTTGAGTTTTTTCAAAAGCACATTGAATAGCTTTTTAGCTAGGCGATATTATCAAGAGACAGATTTGCCTAAAGATAGCCGCATCCTTATCAAATATACAACACAAACAAAAGGGAGTTTATTCCATCAATTTATTTTGATGGCGCTTATGTTAGTCACTGTAGTAGGCAAAGGTGGCACGACACAATTTTTATTAGAATTGACTGGCGGCAAAGGCATTTCAATGCAAACAAGTCAATTTTTAACTTTTATTAAAAATAGTAACTCGCTCTTAGTGTTATTGTTTATTGCAGTTTATTTCGTGGTCGTTTTTCGTCAAAAGAAACGATAATTTACAAATATTAATAAAAAAATACTTGGAAAAACAGTGATTGTGGCTGATTTTCCAAGTATTTTTTTATGAAAAGATGTTTTTTTTTTTGAAGATTCAAAAAAAATTAATCAATTGTTTCATTTTTAACAAGCTATTATTAGGTTATATGAATTTTATTGAAAGGGGATTAGTATGAAGAAAAAAACTTTTTCTTTTGTGATGTTGAGTATACTTCTCGCACAAAATTTCGGGTTTGCCGTAAATGCCTATGCTGTAACAACGACAGAAGCACAAACAGAGACCACTGATACAGCAAAAAAAGAGGCAGAGTTATCGAACTCAACACCATCTTTACCTTTAGCAACAACGACTACTTCAGAAATGAATCAACCAACTGCAACAACTGAATCGCAAACCACAGAGGCGAGCACAACAGCTTCCAGTGATGCTGCTACACCATCTGAACAACAAACAACGGAGGACAAGGACACCTCACTTAATGAAAAAGCCCTACCAGATGTTCAAGCGCCAATTACAGATGAACTACTTGACAGTATGAGTCTTGCGCCGATTGGTGGAACAGAATACAGCCAAACAGAGGTTCACCGCGAATTAAATACAACACCGGTAACCGCTACGTTCCAATTTGCTGTTGGAAACACAGGTTATGCACCTGGATCAGTTTATACAGTTCAATTACCAGAACATTTAGGTTATTCAACTGTTAGCGGAGATGTGACGGGCATTGGCGCAACTTGGGCAGTCGATGCGGCAACCAAAACATTAAGTATTACGTTTAATCAACGAGTTTCAGATACTTCCTTTAAAGTAGAACTAAAAAGTTATCTAACAACAGAGGCGGAACCATTAATCAAAATTGAAACTCCAGGAAAAAATAAAAAAACCTACTCGTTTGATTTATATGAACAAGTGGAACCAATTCAATATAACGAACGAACCAGAACGACAGGGTTAGATGGCGAAATTTTTTATAATTTAGACCGGACGTTAACTGGCAATCAAACATTAGAATTATTAACAACAGAGACGCCAGGCGCTGTCTTTGGAAAACAAGATAACTTGGAACCTCAAGTTTTCAGTTACGATGTCGATATTAATGGTCAAATTTTACCAGAAACGCAAACCTTGTTAACACCTGGCAAAGATTATATATTAAGCGATAATTCACTCGGGCGGATTGCTGTAACTGTTCCAAACATGAATCAACAAAAAGCCTATTCCTTATCGATTAATCGGACAATTTATTTAGAGAGTGTTTCGGACTACAGTTATTCATTTGATCAGCAATATCCAACAACCAAGTTAGGTTCTCTTTCGTTAAAAAATACGACAGGAACGAATAAAACAACCGATTTTACTGCTAAGACGAGTCAAACAAGTAAAGTAATTGCTGACCGTGAAATGCGTAGTATATCCTATATCAGTTTTCGAAGCAAAGGGAAATATTATGTAACAATTTATGGCACGTTAACAGAAACAAAAATGGGTCAACAAATCGTATTAGAAAGTACAAACGGTCAAGAAATTAAGAATCCTAAATTTATGGCGTATGGTCCTTTATATGAATATGTAAAATTGGAAGACTATTTTGATATTAAAACTGAAGGGGGCAAGCTTATCTTAACGGCCACAAAAGATAGCTATTTAAGAATAAATATTTCTGATTTAACAATGGATTTTGACAAGAAGGACATTAATCTATCATTAAGTACCCCTGTAATTGGTCCCAATAAAGCCATTCAATTAGTATCCGATCAATATATTGAACCAATCGCTATGTTAAATCCTACGAATGCGGAAGCGACATGGGGGAATTATGATCGAAACGGTGCTTATATGAGTGATACCGAAATAGCTGTAGCAGGTAGTAAGGCCAACCCCATTGAAAATTTAGAGATTAAAATAAAGCATCCGCAATATCTATCTGTTAGAGCCACAAAAGATATTTATTTTTCATATTATGTTTTAGGGAAAGATTATACAGTCACACCAACCTCAGATGGTTCGATCATTAAGTTCACTACGCCAATTACAAATGAACTTGAAATTCCAATTGGCTTTAATTACGTGCCAGATAGTTTACCAAAAGATAAAAGTATTCCTTTTGATAAAATTCCTGTGACAATGAGTGCTGATGGCATTTCCCCTATAGAAACAGAAGTAAATACCAATCGACACATTGGTTCTGAACGAACACTTCAAAGTAGTAAAAATCAATTCCTTGTCAATGCACGAAATGATTCTTTTGACTCACTAAGCGTCCGTACAAAAATTCCAGCTGGCGCCGATGTTCTTTTTGATATTTATGATGTTTCAAACGATCAGGTAGATTCAATTTATCCACAATACTGGGATCGTGGCTATTATTTTGATAAACCAATGTCACCAGACAGTCCTGGATACCCAACGATTACTTTTGACGAAAATACCAATAGTTACACGTTTGATTTTGGAAAAACCAACAAACGTTACATTATTGAGTATAAAAATGCCAATGGCTGGATCGACGTGCCAACTCTTTTTATAACAGGGACAGCTAAAGAACCACAATCGAATAATAATGAAGGGTCTGCTACGGTTTCTGTTCAAAATGAAGCGTTAGACATTTTGAGTGCAACACAAGCGGCGAATCCAACATTAAAAAATGTAACAAAAACGACAGTAACAACAAAAAATATTGATAATAAAACACATCGTGTGAAAAATCCAACGATTGAATTAACACCCAAAGGCACAACCAATGCTCAAATCGATTTGAATTCTATTACCGTGAAAGGCGTGCCAGAAGATGCTTATTCATTAGAGAAGACTACAAACGGTGCGAAAATTATTTTTAAAGACTATACATTGACAGAAAACATTACGATTGAATACAATACTGTCTCTGCAAACGCTGGCCAAATCTATACAGAAACAACAATCGACTCTGAAACATTGAACCAGATGTCTGCTAGCAAGAAAAAAGTCGCCACTGCGCCAATCACATTGAAATTCTCAGAAGGTGATGCGGAAGGCATTGTTTATTTAGCAACTGCCACATTCTACACGCATAACGTAGAGGATGAAAACCAAGCAATTGCGAAAGTTTCTTTTGAACTAATTGATAATGTCACGCATACAGCAACCGAATTTACAACAGATGAAAAAGGTCAATACTCCTTTGATGCCATCATGACAGGTGATTATACTTTGCGAGTAACGAATGTACCGCAGGAATATTCCGTGGATGAAGAGTATTTGACAGGAAAAGCTATTAAGCTGGTCAAAGGAGACAATCAACTAAAAATTCCATTAACGAAAACAATTGATCACAGTCGTTTACAAGTCAAAGATTCAACGATTTATGTCGGCGATTCATGGAAACCAGAAGAGAACTTTATCTCAGCAACAGATAAAACAGGTCAAGATGTCCCATTCGAAAAAATCACTGTTTCAGGTCAAGTTGATACTAGCAAAGCAGGCGTTTATCCAATCGTATACAGTTACGAAGGTAAAGAAGAAACAGCCCATGTGACCGTTAAACCCGACCAATCTAAGTTAGAGGTTAAAGATACAACGATTTATGTTGGTGATTCGTGGAAACCAGAAGATAATTTCGTTTCAGCAACAGACAAAACAGGTCAAGACGTTCCGTTTGAAAAAATTGACGTTCAGGGAACAGTGAATGTTGATAAAATAGGCGATTATGAAATTGTCTATAAAAATGGCACAAAAGAAGCGAAAGCAATCGTTCATGTTCGTGATGACAGTCAGTTAGAGGTCAAAGATACAACGATTTATGTCGGCGATAAATGGAAACCTGAAGATAATTTCGTTTCAGCAACAGATAAAACAGGTCAAGACGTTCCCTTCGAAAAAATCACTGTTTCAGGTCAAGTTGATAACACCAAAGCGGGCATTTACCCAATCATTTACAGTTACGAAGGTAAAGAAGAAACAGCCCATGTGACCGTCAAACCCGACCAATCTAAGTTAGAGGTTAAAGATACAACGATTTATGTTGGTGATTCGTGGAAACCAGAAGATAATTTCGTTTCAGCAACAGATCGTGATGGTCATGCTATATCCTTTGATAAGGTTCAAGTAAAAGGGGAAGTTGATACAAAGAAAACAGGAGAGTACCAGATTTCCTATACCACTGAGCCAGTTAATGAAACCAAACCAGCTGTGCAGTCACGACTTTTCTCAATGTTTTCAAACGAAACACCGCGTCAATTGACGACAGTAGCAACTGTTCATGTGATTGATCGTAATCCTACACCACTACCAGATAAAAATGAGAACAACCAGACTAGTTCCTCAACGAATCAAACCACGATAAAACGTAGTCAGTATGTCACACATATTGTGAAACCTGACAAGCAAGGACGTTATCCAAAAACGGGAGAACAAACTAATGGTCTATATCGTGTGCTAGGACTTGTTGTGTTACTTATTGTGATTATTAGTGGTATAGTCATCAAGAAGAAACGAAAATAATTAAATGAGCGTGGGGCAAAAGTTTAAAGTAACTTTTGTTCCACGCTTAAAAGATGAATAAGTGCATGAATGAGGGTAGCTGTTTCCTTGGAAAATAGGAAGTTTTACAAGTGACTTTTATTTTAAGAACACCTATTAGCAGGTTTTTCTGTTAAGATAGTTATTTTTATGAAATAGTTTGGAGGAATAATAAACGAGATGAACCAGCGAACTATTTATTATGGTAGTATCGGCACAGCCTTATTTCTTTCTTCAGGAATGTTGATTGCTTCAGTGAATAGCTATGCAAACGAAGCGACAACGCCAGGCAAATACACCGTGACTTATGAAGTGGATGGCAAAATTGAAACAGCAACCATTACGGTCAAAGAAAATCAAACGGAACTTAAATTAAAAGACACGTTTTTAGGAGTTAATCAAGCATGGTCACCCTTAGACAATGTCGTTTTTCTAAAAGATAAAGAGGGTCGCCCTTTAAATTTAGAAAATGTAATTATAGAAAATAATGTAAATACTCAAAAAGTAGGACTTTATTTTGTAACCTTCCGTTACGAGTCATACCTTTCTATTGCGAAGGTGTATGTCAACCCTACTAATTTTGCTGCAGAGGGGGCTACGCTTGCAGAGCTTCCTTATAGTCAAGCAATGATTGGCCCTGAAAGATCAATTATTGCTTCGAGACAAGAAAAGGAGCAACAAACAAAACAGGAGAAAAAGAAAAATAAAATTGAACAGGAACGAGTAAATAAAAAAGTGCTGTTAAATGATGAGTTGTTGAAAAAAATAGATACGATAGCCCCAGTGGAAATTACTGGAGGAGCGGCAAGTGGGTCCTCTCAATTTGGCACCACTTTAAGCTTCCTGTCAGGCTCACTTTTGTATGGAACAAGGAGAGTTTAAATGGAATTCTTGTTATTAGATGATCGGGAAAATTTAAAATTAGCGATTATTAGAAAGTTAGAGCAACAATATTCATTTTCTGAACGAAAAGATCGTTTATGTAAGCAATTAGCTATTTCTCCTTATTTGCTAGAACGGAACATAACAGAAATCAATGCAGATTTGCAACGCTTTGGTCTGATTAATGAGATGGAAATCAGTGAAAAAAATAATGAAATTTTGTTATCTCAAAGCCTTCGTATTTCTTCAAGTATTATTGAAGAATATTATTTAAAAGACTCGTTAGAATTTAATCTATTAAAAACGATTTTCTTTCATCAGTTTACCTCAATCAAAAAATACGGTGAAAAGCACGGGATGAGTCGAACGGTTGTGTACAAAATTGTTGACCATATCCGGAAAGAATTAGGTCAATACGGTATCAAGTTATCCAAAAATTTACAACTTAGCGGCAATGAAATGGCGATTAGACAATATTTTACTATGCTTTATTACCGAATTTACAAAGATTCTGAAGAATTATATAATCAAACAGATCTTCGCGCAGTTAACCAATTATTGGCTCAATTGAAAGGCTCTTATGAAAATATCACTAATTTTCATTTATTTAAACATTATGTATTGGTGGCGTTAGAACGAACGCAGAGAAAAGCTAATTATTTTTTATCCCAAGAAGAAAATCCATTCGCTTTTGATGAAGAAAGTTCGATTTATCAAGAAATTCAAAGTTGGATCAACGAAGTGATGAAGGCGACTCATGCAGAGAAAAACGCAGAAATTCAAGGAATTATCGGCAATTTATCGGTCTATCAAAGTGAACTTATTTCGGAACATTTGCTGAGTTCTCACAATGAGGCAATTACGGCTACGAAAACATTATTCTTTTCTTATATGCCGTTTACAATTTCGGACGAAGAATTTTATCAAGAAATTGTTCCGATTATTTATCAACATCGTTTTATTACACCGTTTATCGATATCACCTTACGAATTATGGATTTAGAATTTTTTCAGGAACGCTACCCAATTGTTTTTAATAGCTGTCGGCAGTTTTTATTTGCGTTGGATTGCTCGGCGTTTGAGTTTAGTAAGCTTTCTTTATTTTTTGATTTGCTATTAGTGTTATCCCGTCTTTATGACCAAAGGAATGAAAAAAGCACGATCAATCTTTATGTGAATTTTACGCAAGGAGAAAAATATACTCAGTTTATCAAAGAACAAATCAAAATATTCGAATCTTTCAGCATTCACTTTCATTCAGCGATTCGACCAGATACGGATTTAGTAGTTTCGGATTATTTACCAAAAACGTTATTTTCAGTAAAATGTTTAATTTGGCTAGCGCCCCCGCGAGCCAGTGACTGGCAAAATTTTGGCAACGAAATTGTCCGAATTAATAAAGAGCTACAACAAACGAAACAAAGAAAAAGCGAATAAAAACAGTCGCAACGTGTTTTAGTTGCGACTGTTTTTTGTTACTGACTGTTTATAGTAAACTTTCTCATTATCACTGATGTAAAAAATTTTAAATAAAAGCAAAATAGGATTGAAGAAAAAGAAAAAATTGCTAGTGAAGGACCAATTCTCTAAAGTTTTTCTCAAATATAGTAGAATTCCTTTCTTTTCTTCTGTGAGAAAGATATAATAAAAAACGTATGAACAAAGGAAAAGGGATGACGAATGAATAGAAAAGAGAAAACAAATTTAGATAGTCGAATTGATTACGGCGTGATATTACCAGTGTTTCTTTTATCACTAATTGGTATGCTATCGCTTTACGTAGCGCTTTACAATGATCCAAGCAAACCTAAAATTGGTAGCTTGTTAATGAAACAAGGACTGTGGTATTTAGTCGGAGGATTAAGTATTGTCATTATTATGCATTTTAGCTCAAAATTACTCTGGCGGTTAACGCCCGTTTTTTATGCACTTGGATTAGTATTAATGGGATTACTACTGAAATTCTATGATCCCGTGCTAGCAGAGCAAACAGGTTCTAAAAACTGGATTCGCTTTGGTGGCACCACATTCCAACCATCGGAATTGATGAAGATTGCGTTTATTTTGATGTTGGCCTATATAGTGACCATGCATAATGTTAAATATGTGGACCGAACACTCAAAAGCGACTTTTGGCTAATCGCTAAAATGCTATTAGTGGCGATTCCGGTAATTGTTTTAGTACTTTTACAAAAAGACTTCGGGACGATGTTAGTTTTCTTAGCCATTTTTGGGGGAGTTTTCTTAATGTCTGGCATTACTTGGAAAATTATTGTGCCCGCCTTTATCATAGCTGCTCTAGTCGGAGCTGGAACCATCTACTTGGTAACAACAGAAACAGGAAGAGACTTATTGTCTAAAATTGGCATTAAAGCTTATCAATTTGATCGGATTGATTTATGGCTAAATCCTTTCCATACAGATCCAGATCGCTCATTCCAACCAGCGCTAGCATTAACAGCAATTGGTTCTGGGGGCCTTTTCGGAAAAGGCTTTAACGTGAGTGATGTGTATGTCCCTGTTCGTGAGTCAGATATGATTTTTACAGTTGTTGGTGAAAACTTTGGCTTTATTGGTGGCTGTTTCATTATTTTGTTGTATTTTATTTTAATCTACCGCATGATTCGCGTTTGTTTTGATACAAATAATGAATTCTATGCCTACATTGCCACAGGAATTATCATGATGATTTTGTTCCATGTTTTTGAAAACATTGGAGCGAATATTGGTTTACTACCATTAACTGGGATTCCATTACCGTTTATTAGTCAAGGTGGTTCTTCCATTTTAGGTAACATGATTGGGGTGGGCTTAATTATGTCCATGCGTTACCAACAAGAAACGGTTCGTACCAGAAGTGGTCGTTAAAGAAAGAAGAAAGAAGGGGTAGAAATGTACACACTTTATGAATATCCTAAATGCTCAACTTGTAAAAAAGCGAAAGCGTGGTTAGACCAACAAGGCGTTAAATACCAAGCAATTGATATTAAAGCAACACCGCCTAGTAGTGAACAATTAGCAAAATGGATGAAAGAGACCGGCTTGCCTGTTCGTCGTTTTTTTAACACAAGCGGGGTTTTATATAGAGAACAAGGCTTAAAAGATCTGGTTGACAGTTTTTCTATTGAAGAAGCAAGTCAGCGTTTAGCTGCGGATGGCATGTTGATTAAGCGTCCAATTCTCTTAAAAGACAATACATTTCTAACGAATGGTTTTAAAGAAGCAGATTACGAAGGAGTGCTTGGAAAATGAGTGAAATGAAACAAATCGATCAATTATGGATTTTACCAACAGAAGCAGGTTATAAAATTGGTTTAACTGCCGAAGCCCAAGAGGATTTAGGGAAGATTACTTTTGCAACATTTCCAAAAGTCGGACAAACATTAGCTAAAGGTGATTCTTTAATTGAATTAGAAGCAGAAAAAGCAGTCAGTGAATTCAGTAGTCCATTATCTGGTAAGGTAGTTGCGATTAATGAAGCGGCTGATCAAGAGCCAAGTGCATTAGATGAAGAAAATGCCTGGATTGCTGTTTTAGCAGATGTTGAACCAACAGAATTTGAAAATCTTTAGTCTTACGTTGACAAGGTCAATGTTTATTGCTATAATTTTCTCAATCTAATCAAAAGAAAGCTTTGAAAAGAAGAGTACATGTTAAGGACGTTTGAAGAGAGCCCTGTTTGCTGAGAATGGGTAACAGATTTAAGATGGAAGATGGTCTTTGAGCAGAGTAAGTGAGCGAAGCAGTGAACTTACTACGGGGCGCCCGTTACAGCCAACGGTATGCGAAGAATCAAGTACCGTATGAGGTTATTATTGAGAAATAATAGCGAATTAAGGTGGTATCACGAAATGACAAACTTTCGTCCTTTTTGCTGTAATAGCAAAAGGATGGAAGTTTTTTTGTTTTTATTAAGCAAATTCGTTTCATAAAAAGTGCGAAACCTTCAAAATAAGAAAGTAGAACAGAAAGAAGAGGAGAACAAAATGGCATTAATTGAATTACGTCATGTAAAAAAAGAGTTTTCCGGTAAAGCGGGTAAAGTCACGGCTTTAAAAGATATTGATTTAACGGTTGAATCAGGAGATATTTATGGCATTATTGGCTATTCAGGTGCAGGAAAAAGTACGTTGGTTCGCCTATTGAATGGACTTGAAACACCTACAGAAGGTGAAGTAGAAATTCAAGGACAAGATATTGCATTGTTGCCAAATAAAGAACTACGAAACTTCCGTAAAAAAATTGGGATGATCTTTCAACATTTTAATTTATTATGGTCACGGACGGTCCTAGAAAATATCATGCTCCCATTGGAAATTGCTGGCGTTCCAAAACAAAATCGGAAAAGCCGCGCAGAAGAGTTAATCAAGTTGGTTAGTTTAGAAGGACGGGAAAATGCCTACCCAAGTCAACTCTCTGGTGGGCAAAAGCAACGAGTGGGGATTGCCCGTGCCTTAGCTAACAATCCTGATATTTTGCTTTGTGATGAAGCAACGAGTGCTTTGGATCCGCAGACAACCGATGAAGTGCTAGAATTACTACTAAAAATCAACCAAGAATTAAATTTAACGGTTGTATTAATTACCCATGAAATGCACGTGATTCGTAAAATTTGTAATCGCGTAGCCGTGATGGAATATGGTGAAATTGTTGAAGAAGGTAAAGTAATCGATATTTTCAAAAAGCCTCAAACAGAAATTGCGAAACGCTTTATCCAACAAGAAGCGGATAAAAACATTGAAGAAACGGAACTGGTTGTTGAAGAAATGTTGGAACAATATCCGAATGGAAAAATTGTTCGCCTACTTTTCCACGGCGAACAAGCGAAATTGCCAATTATCTCGCATATTGTCCAAGAATATCAAGTAGAAGTCAGTATTATTCAAGGGAACATTCAGCAAACAAAGCAGGGTGCAGTGGGTTCTCTTTATATTCAATTATTAGGCGAAGAGCAAAATATTCTAGCAGCCATTGAAGGATTACGTAAACTTCGTGTAGAAACAGAGGTGATTGGAAATGAATAATCGTGGCTTAGCAAGTTTCTTTGATTTTTCCCAAATTGATATAAGTAAACTACAAGAAAAAACGATTGAAACACTTTATATGACAGGGATTTCAATCATAGTGGTCGCCATTTTAGGGCTGATTTTAGGACTACTACTTTTTGAAACGTCAGGCAGAAAAGGGATTTTGAGCCGATTACTGTATTGGCTAGTGGCCATTTTTGTAAATATTTTCCGTTCGATTCCGTTTATTATCTTAATCGTTCTGTTAATTCCTTTTACAAAAATTATTTTAGGGAGTATGTCTGGTGTCAAAGGCTCCTTACCAGCATTGATTATTTCCGCAGCACCTTTTTATGCTCGCATGGTCGAAATTGCTTTTCGTGAAGTCGATAAAGGCGTGATTGAAGCAGCCAAAGCAATGGGGGCCAATCGTTTCCAAATAATTTGGAAAGTTCTATTACCAGAAAGTCTGCCAGCGCTTGTTTCTGGCTTAACCGTTACAACCATTTCTTTAGTGGGCTACACTGCAATGGCAGCTGCTATTGGAGCGGGCGGTTTAGGAAGTTTGGCGTATCAAGATGGCTTCCAACGTGGTCAAAATACAGTTACCTTAGTAGCAACGATTTGTATCTTAATTATTGTCTTTGCGATTCAATGGCTTGGGGATACAGTCGCTAAAAAAATAGATAAACGATAAATGGAGGGAATAAGATGAAAAAACGTACATTATGGTCAGTAATTACTGTAGCAGTAGCTGTCTTAGTTTTAGGGGCTTGCGGCAATAAAAAGAGTGATGACTCGGTCTTGAAAGTTGGAGCTTCACCAGTTCCACATGCAGAGATTTTAGAACATGTAAAACCTTTATTAGAAAAAGAAGGCGTAAAATTAGAAGTGACGACTTATACAGATTACGTGCTACCTAACAAGGCGTTGGAAAGTGGCGATATCGATGCCAACTATTTCCAACATGTGCCGTTCTTTAATGAAGCGGTTAAAGAAAATGATTATGACTTTGTGAATGCAGGTGCGATTCATTTAGAACCAGTTGGGCTTTACTCGAAAAAATACAAATCGTTACAAGAAATTCCTGATGGTTCAACGATTTACGTTAGCTCTTCCGTTTCAGATTGGCCGCGTGTTTTAACGATTTTAGAAGATGCTGGTTTAATCACGCTGAAAGAAGGGGTAGACCGGACAACTGCTACTTTCGATGATATTGATAAAAATACTAAAAAGTTGAAATTCAATCATGAAAGTGATCCAGCAATCATGACCACTCTTTATGACAATGAAGAAGGGGCTGCGGTTTTAATTAACTCAAACTTTGCCGTGGATCAAGGATTAAATCCGAAAAAAGATGCGATTGCTTTAGAAAAAGAAAGTTCACCTTATGCCAATATTATTGCGGTTCGTAAAGAAGACGAAAACAACGAAAATGTAAAAAAATTAGTCAAAGTGTTACGTAGCAAAGAAGTCCAAGATTGGATTACGAAAAAATGGAACGGTGCCATTGTTCCAGTCAATGAATAAAAAGAAAAAGACAATAGAATAAAAACTTGAGGTCGGGACAGGCGTGTTAAGCTTCAAGAAATAAGAAGAAAGTTCTGAAAGATGCTTTTTGTCTCTCAAGGACGTTCAGCTTATTTCCGAAGAAGCTGCTCCTGTCCCGTTGTTTATTTAAAATTTTAGGGCTAGGCAGATACATCATGTTGATTTACCTGCCAAGTCTAAGTTTTTTTCTTTTAAAAAAGGACCATAAATGATAAAGTTACAAGGAATTTCTTAATTATCAGGAAAATTCAGGGACTATGCATAGGCATTTGCATTAGTTATTGTTATAATAATTAAGATAGATTTTTTGGAATGGAGGGAAAAAGATGTTACGTTTTTTTCCGCAAAAAAATAAATATGTAGAAGAAGCAAGCCAGTACGCCTTTGATAAAGAAGGCCAAATTCCGCAGCACATTGCCATTATTATGGACGGAAATGGCCGGTGGGCACAGAATCGAAGACTGCCGAGAATTGCTGGACATAAAGAAGGCATGGATACGGTTAAAAAAATAACGAAGCATGCTAGTCATTTAGGCGTTAAAGTTTTAACACTTTATGCATTTTCAACGGAAAATTGGAAGAGACCAACAGATGAAGTCAATTTCTTAATGCAATTGCCTGTTGATTTTTTTGATACATTCGTGCCTGAATTAATTAAGGAAAATGTTAAAGTCAATGTAATGGGCTACCAAGAGTTTCTACCAAGCCATACGCAAGATGCTGTTAAGCGGGCCATTGAGCAAACCAAGGACAATACGGGCATGGTTTTGAACTTTGCTTTAAATTATGGGGCGCGTGCGGAGCTACTAACTGCCATGAAACAGATTGCTGCAGAGGTTTCAGAAAAAACATATACGGCAGATGAGATTACAGAAGAAACGATCGCAGATCACTTAATGACTGGCTTTTTACCCACGGAACTTCGTGATCCAGAATTGTTGATTCGAACAAGTGGGGAAGAGAGAATTAGTAATTTCTTGCTATGGCAAATTGCTTATAGCGAGTTGTTTTTTACAAAAGCATTATGGCCTGATTTTTCAGGAGACACTTTAGAAACCGCGATTGCTTCTTTCCAAAATCGTAATCGTCGTTTTGGTGGTCTAAAAGAAACTACAGAAACAGAAGGGAGCGATCCGCAGTGAGACAACGTGTCATCACAGCTATCGTCGCATTAATCATCTTTATTCCAATTATCTGGTATGGTGGTTTTGCAATTGAGATTGCCGCTGTTGCTTTGGCAGTAGTCGGCGTGTACGAGTTATTCCGTATGAAAGGATTAACGTTATTAAGTTTTGAAGGTGTTTTATCAGCATTAGGGGCCGTTTTTTTAGTTATCCCGACAATTAAATGGTTAAACTTTTTGCCGGAAATGCAAACAAATTTCATTTTATTTTATGTCACTGTAATGTTGTTGTTAGGTGCTTCGGTAATTTCTAAAAATACATATACGATTGAAGAAGCTGGCTTTCCAGTTATTGTCAGTTTATATGTAGGGATGGGGTTCCAGAACTTTATTAGTGCCCGTTCCGCAGGTTTTGAAGTCTTGTTATTTGCTTTATTCATTGTCTGGGCAACGGATATTGGTGCATATCTATTTGGACGCCGATTTGGTCGTCATAAATTGATGCCAGATGTTTCACCCAACAAGACAATAGAAGGTGCACTTGGTGGTATTTTATCAGCCGTCGTTGTAGCAGCGTTGTTTTTAGTTTTCACAGCTAATAAAGGGCTATTTCCTTATCCGATGCCGGTGATGCTTGTATTGACGGTTCTATTTTCTATAGTAGGTCAATTCGGTGATTTGGTTGAATCTTCTATCAAACGTCATTATGGCGTGAAAGACTCTGGTAACATCTTGCCAGGACATGGTGGTATTTTAGATCGTTTTGATAGTTTATTATTTGTTTTCCCAATTATGCACTTATGTGGATTATTTTAAATTGATTAACAAAATTTAAAAAAGTATCGTCAAATAAGCAAAAATCCAGAAGAGAGACTCTTCTGGATTTTTGCTGTTTATTGAGATAATGCGTGAAACACTGACAGGGTATGTTTGAGATAAGTTTAATTTTAAACATGCGGTGGTTTTACTCTTTAATTGACAATAGCCTTCTCTTTAAAGAGAAGGCTATCTAACGAATCAATATTATTATTTTAAAGTTGGATCAGACTATTTCTAGTATTCAAGTATTTTTCATTTAAGCGATGTATTCCCTACCTCTAATACATCCTTGTATCTCTCTAGACACGCCAGTTTTGAATAAAATCATCAAAACAATTGAATGGTTCGTTTAAAAATATTTTTCGTGTTCTAATTATTATAACATAAAACTCGTCAACTGACCACTAGCTGACGAGTTCATAATTTTTCCAGATAAATAGACAGCCGTTTTCCGCCGACTGTCTAAGATTAAGATAGATTTGTAAAGAAGTGAATAAATGCTTCCTACTATCTCTTTATAACATGAGGAAAAGAAAACTGCAAAAGATAGCTGTGTTTTTTGAAAAAAAGATCAGCTGGTTTCCGCCAGCTGATCATCCGTTGAAAAGAGATATAAAGAAGTGAATAAAGCTTGCTTTACCTCTATTTTATACCATGTTTTGATTCAAATAACTATTCAGTATTAGTTATACTTAAATAATAAATATGTATACGGATGTATTGTTTTGAGGTATAGTCATAGAGAAAAGAGGGAACGTTTATGAAAAAATTTTGTTTAAGTTATAGCTCTGGTAAAGATTGTTTATTGGCGATGGATCGATTGATACAAGCAGGAAATCAGCCAGTAGCGTTAGTGACAACACTAAGTGATGAAATTAATCGTTCTTGGTTTCACGGGATACCAATCTCCGTCTTAGAAGCAGCGGCCGAAGCGTTAGATTTACCACTTGTTATATCACATAACAATGAAACAAATTACACAGAAAAAGTGGTTGAGGCACTGCATGAAACTAAAAAATTGGGTGCAGAAACGGTTTGTTTTGGCGATATAGATATTGAACAAAATGGTGCTTGGGATCGCCAAGTTGCATTAAGTGCTGGGCTTGAGCCACAATTACCTCTTTGGCAGGAGAATCGCGAAGCACTTGTCAAAGAATTTTTGGCAAAAGGGTACACAGCAATTATCAAAACGGTCAGCAAAGAGGCAGGCATTCCAATAAAATTTTTAGGAGAACCGTTAGATGAAATATTTATCACGTACCTTAAAGAGCATCAATTAGATATTTGCGGAGAAAACGGGGAGTACCATACGTTGGTAATTGACGGCCCGCTATTTAAAAAGAGGCTCAATTATTATACTTCAGGAATTTATGAAAGTACTTATGCTTATTCTTTGATTATTGATGCTTAAATGAAAGTAAAAGGACACAAGCTGCCACTTTTTCTAGTGATATGCTATAATTGACTTAAGAAAAGTAGAGAAAGTGAGTGGTTAATTATGGAAGAAACTGTCTTTTTTAATTTAGGAAATGCCCTTGCTTCAAAAAGAGATCAAAAAGAATTAATTAAAGAAGCCCAAATTGCGAAAGATACTCGAAAGATTCCAGGAAAACTGATTATCGTTGAAGATGAAGAAAATGGTACCCATATTTTATTTGAATTAGCTGATCAAACAGAACCGTCTGCTGAAACAAAAGAATTCAAAGTGAAAAAAGTGATTGATTAATAAAAAAGCAACGAATTTTTCTAAATTTGTAGTGAGACCCGAAAGTTAGACCGAATACCGACTGGAGAAATCTGGTCGGTATTTTTATGCGACGAACCGTTTACGGAATTGAACGGGACTGCACCCTAGTTTTGTCTTTATTCGTTGATGATTATAATAATCAATCCATTCCTCAATTGCTTGTTCTAGTTCTTCGAAACTAGAATAAATAATGCCATGGTAGGTTTCTTGTTTTAGTAAACCAAAGAAATTCTCCATAGGAGAATTATCAAAACAATTTCCTTTTCGAGACATGCTTTGAAAGATCTGGTGACTGGTTAATTGCTTTTTGTACTGCTTCATTTGGTACCCCCAACCTTGGTCAGAATGAAAAGTGCGCCGATATGGACAATCTTGCGTTTTATCAATGGCTTCTTTTTGTGCCTCAAGAATTGCTTTGGCATTCGGCTGTTTAGAAATACGGTAAGACAAGATTTCCCCATTAAATAAATCAAGAAAAGGATCCAAATAGAGTTTTTTTATTTGAATCTTTCCACTTTGGTTACGTTCATAATACTTAAATTCAGAGGTATCTGTTGTTAGCTTTTGATGGGGTACTGAAGTGTAGAAACGACGATGTAGACGGTTTTTTTCGCCATAGCCAACGGTTCCTTTGTAGGAATTGTATTTTCTTGATTTACGAATAAATTTTGTCCCTTTTAGGCCAAGTTTACGCATAAGACGACGAATTTTTTTCTGGTTTACGTTCAATCCTTGTTCTTTTAAAGCTAATTGAATACGGCGATAGCCATAGTTTCCTTTGTTTTCGTCAAAAATTTTCTTAATCAGGGCTTCTAATTTTTGATTGGGATTTTTTCGCTCAAATCGCTTTTGCCAATACATATACGTCGCTTTAGGAAATTTGGTTGCTTCCAGTAAGATTGTTAATCGGAATTTTTTTCGGAGTTCGTGGATGATTCGGGCATCTCGTTCTTGAGTCGTTCCGGGATATTCATTCCTAAAGCGCGGAGCTTTTTTATGAAGGCTAGTTCCGCTCGCAATAGTTCATTTTCATGTTCTAATTCTTGTTCACGTGTTCGTGTTTTTTTCACCTGAACGGGTTTCTTTTTCTTTGACATAGAAGGTCTTCTTTTCTGTTTTGGTGAAAGCCCTTCTATGCCTGTTTCTAGAAATTTCTGGTGCCAAGCCAAGACTAAGGTATCGTTTGGCAGACCATATTTCAATGCGACAGTCAGATAAGAGTCACCACTCGTTAAATAATAGTGTATGACATCCCGCTTGAATTTGGAAGAGTAATGTTGGTAATTTACTCTTCGATGAAGTGCGTTAAATCCAAATTTCTCGACTGTTTTAACCCATTTACGAACAGTCGAAAGTGAAGCAATATCAAATTGATTCGCTAGTGTTCGATAACCTCCTGCGCCATTTTGGTAAGCTTCTACTACTTTTTTCTTGAATGCATAATCGTATTTTGCCAATTTAAATACGCCCCCAAAGTTAGATTTTTTGGTCTAACTTTGGGGGCGCACTACAATTCGTTGCTTTTTTATATTTTTTTACACAAATGATACAAAAAGAATATCAAAATCAAATAAATGATTAGTATACTTGAAGAAACAAATAGGAAGCAAAGCAAACATTTTGAGGTGTTCTTTCATGGAAAATCGAGGAATTTTATTTGATAAAGATGGTACGTGTATTCGTTTTGATACTCTTTGGCAAGCAGGTTTGAAAGCTTGTTTTGAAACACTAAGTATGTTAGCCCCTCATCATTCAGCAGAAATAAAAAAGACATTAGCTATTCAGGAGCAACGTTTTTTGCAAAAACATTTACTTGATGAAGTACTTTATCAGGAACTTTATCAGGAATTAGCGCAATTTGAGGAATTAGTCGAACAGGGAATCAGCAGTCGATGGCTGGAGCAATTTTTTTATGATTATTTACGAAAAAATCTGAAAAAGATTGAACCAATTGGTGATTTAAAACAGTTATTTCTTGAGCTGAAACGGAAGAACTATAAAATTGGATTGGCAACTTCAGATACTTTGCCAGCGACTATGTTGATTATGGAATATCTTGGTTTAACAGAAATGTTTGATTTTATTGCGACAGGAGATCGTTACTTACCGAAACCAGATGCGGCCATGCTCCAAGCCTTTTGTCAGTCATGTCAATTGAAGCCGACAGAAGTAATTATGGTAGGTGATTCGCTCGTGGATGTTTTCATGGGAACTTGTCATGGTAAAGCGGGAATTGGTGTTTTAACCGGCAACTGCCAGTCAACTGATTTTGAAAAGTTTGAAGTAGCTTATTTTCGTGATATCCATGAAATACCTTATCAAGAATTATGGGAAAATACCAAGAAGAAAAAAATCCTGAAAAGATGACGAGTCTTTTCAGGATTTTTTTATTAATCTAATTGAAGCAATTGCCGTTTCTTTTGTTGAAATTCTTCTTCTGTTAGAACTCCTTCATCAACTAACATTTTTAAATTTCTTAACTCAGCCATTACGTCTTCAATAGTGCTAGATGAGTTTTTTTGTGAATCAGATAGCTTTGGTTCAATCGGTTGGTTTTTATCAATCTTTATAGGAGTTGGTATTTCTTTTTCTTTTATTCGACGAACAATAGTGTCTAATGATGAAAGGGCTCGTTCGGCATTGAAACGGGCTCTATCGATCGCTAATTGACGATCAAATTCAGTGGTTTGCTCACTAAGTGTCTTTAAAAAGGAAATAGTGATGGTTGGGCGTTGCAAATCATCTAGATTAATCAAAATATAGACACTACTGACGCGATCATAAGGTACGTTTTCTTCGGTGAAATGGGTATTTTTTTTCTCTAAAATTTTGTAATCAGCGATAATGCTTACTGGCAAAATTTTTGATGAACCAACCAGTCGAAATTTTTTTTCAGGTTCATCGAATTCAATCGAGCCAGCAATAGTTGTTGTAGGATTGAATAGCCGGTTGTCTTCTTGGACATTTCTTAAATCCGTCAATGTCCAAGTTTGGGTATATCCTTGTCCCTGGACACCGAGTTGACCTGCACATTTCTTACAGATTTGGTAATTATCTGAAGTTAAATATTTTCCTTTATTATCCTGACAAAGAGCACATAGATTTCCATAAACTTCAGCATTTTTTTCATTTGCTTTTGCGATTTCAGACTGCTTGTTTATTAACTCTTGCATTTGTTGTAAATCAGCTAAACTTTTTTTATCAACGGACCAAGTGGATACTTTAAGTTTTTTTAAACAGCTTTTTCCTACGCGATAAAAATCACTCGTAAAGTACTTGCCAGTTTCCTCTTCGCAAAGATAACATAAATTTCCCTTTGCTTGCATTGCTTGATCCTTTTTTATAATTTCTTCTTGACGTTTTATAATACTTTCCATTGTTCGATCTTTAATTTCTTTTGGTTTTAACTCTAAATGTTCTGCACAATGTTTACAGATACCGTGATTATCAAAGGTGATGATTTTACCAGGATTTAGATCACACAGTTCGCACATACTTTTCATGGGATGACTCCTTTTTGTTAAGATAAATTAATTTTACCATTCAACTCTATGAAGAACAAACCAAAAAAGCAAGTAGAACTAAGTGCCTACTTGCTTACAGACTATTTAATTGTAATTTCTTCAACAGCGATAGAATCTCCCATGCTGAACATACTGTCTCTGAAAGTAAAAGTTACAGGTTTTGTTTCATCAGCAAATTCATAAGGGTATGCTGCTTGGACAGTTGCGCCAGGATTAACTTTTTTATTTAACATGTCAATTCTATCTTTAATCGGAGAATCATTAACAATTCCATAAGTTAAATCTTCTGTTGTATCGCCGGTATTTTGTGATACGCTAACAAAACTAGAGTATAACATTTGTACATCTTGTGCTTCCTTAGTGTTATTAGTCAAATCAAATAGTACATAAAAGATTGGTTTACCATCGAAACTTGTACCTTTTTGGAATTCGGTGATTTTTAATACACCATCAGGAACAGTCAATGTTCGATCTTTATAAGTCCCTTTATCTTCTTTAGCTTTTGTTTCAGTTGTTGCGGTAGCAGTACTTGAGGTTTTTTTAGTTTTATTAGTGTTGTTTGTTCCAGAACCACATGCACCTAAAATCAGAGTACTAATTAAAACTAATCCTAACATAGAAAATTTTTTCATTTTCACTTTCCCTCCCATAGTTTAGTTAATGATTTGTAGCGCTTACTAAATAGTTGAAAACAATTCCCAATTAAATAACTTTGGACTACAAATCACTTAGTTTAAATGAAAATAAGTATACCGTCCTGTGTAAAAATAACACACCACAGTATACTTATTTTATAATTATTTCATAAAAATAACACCATTATTTTTATGAAATAATTAAAAAAGATAAAAAATCTAAAAACTTCGACCGCCGCCACCGAATGTGCCGCCGCCAGTTGAGTGGGTGGTGCTGCCACCACCGCCCATTCCGCCACTGCCGCCATTGTTTTTAGGAATACGACGCGTAGTGATGAAAGAGTTGGTTAACTGATCTGTGCGGGAGGTTAAGTTTAAAGTTGTTTTTTCCCTAAAGGGATATTGATAACTTGAAAATTTTAATTGATATTTAGAAATATTAATGCCTAAGAAGACCAAACTGAGTATCAGAGCAGCAGCAAAAGCAATTACCATTTCCAGCGGGGTAATGGCTTTATAACGGGTGATTTTACCTGTTTCGCTGTCCACACGATAGTGCCCCCCAGGAACCCCTTTATTAACAAATGCTTGAGTTTCCTGAACAAAGGTTTGAGCAGCCGCGAAATAATTTCCTTGACTCATCCCATCCATTACTTTATCTAAGGTATCATCAATTCGTGCATCCGTCATATAATCAATCATGTTTCCAGAAGTAGAGATGTAGACTTTCCGTAAGTCCATATCAATGAGAAAAAGAATCGCATTTTGGTCCTTGCCAACTTTATTTAAAAGATAATGATCTGCATATTCTTGTTCATCGCCATAGGTATTATTATTTGTGGTCACAATAAAGACAGAGGCTTTTGTTTTTTCTTCTAAAGGTTGTATCTCTTGCTTTAGTTGGTTGATTTGATCAGGTGTCAGTAATTGTGCGCCATCATCAATTGAATTTTCAGCCGCCGAAACGGGTAGGGCAAGGCCAAAGGTAAGAAGTATTAGGAAAAAAATAGGTAAAAGTCGTTTTTTCATAGGAAATAACCTCCTAATAAAAAGAGTGCTAAGAGTCCAGCGAAAATGCCTAACGTTGCTAGTCCTAAACGAGTGTAACTAATTGGAAGCACACCGCTTACTTTACCTGTTTGTCCATTCATGGCATAATAATAAACTTTTTTTGATTGTTCCTGACTGCGATAGGTGACTAACCAAATTGGCAAAAGCATATAGTGATTATTTTCTTGGTTTAGAGAAATATCCGTGCGAACATTTGTCAACGTAGTATAACCAGAAGCAGAGTCCCGTAACAATGATTCCGAATAATCTTGTAATTCTTGTTGGACGTGTTTTTTGATTGCTTCATATTCAATATCGCGTTTTTCTGCTTGGAAACCTGCTAGGTATTGGCTTTTGAAAGGCACTGCTTGATCAATTAAAAATGGTTGAACGCCTTCCACCATTTTTTGTTGGACGTTTTTTGACAAGGCATTTTTAACTAATTCTTTAAACGATAATTTTCCTGAACGTCCCACATTGAAACGTTTTGTTTCGGTGTATTCAATATCACCTACGCGCCAAATGCGAATACTTGTGCCAGTAGCTTGGAGTTGTCCATCGACTTCTGCATCAACGACCCAATAGGGGAAGTAAACCCCAGTTAATTTATCGATTTGATTTTTGCTGAAAAAATCTCGGGGAATGAACCATTTTTTCTTGGTCCAAGCGAGAAATTTTTCAATCGCTTCGTCTTTTTCAATTGTAAAGGGTAAGACGTTTTCTGGTAAAAATTCGCCACTTAATCGACCAGCCAAGACAACAGGATTATGGCAATAATAACAGTATGTGGCAGCCGTTGTTGCATCGGTGACAATTTGAGCGCCACAGCTTGGACAATTAAAAATTTCCATTGTGCCTGCATCTGCAGCTGCTTCATTCTCAGTGGTCTCTGTTTGTTGCGTAGCGGAGGATTCTTCTTCCGCCGTGAAAGTCAAATTTTCCTCGGCAGTCGTTGTTGAGGGATTCTCTAAATGCGCCTCATGTTGCTGTTGCTCATAACGAGTCACTTCTTCTTCCGTGTAAATATTTAAACAATATTCACAATGAAATTTTTGATCTTTGGGATTAAATAAGAGCGGGCCGCCACAGTTGGGGCATTTATGGGTAAATGTTGTTTCCATTGCAACCGTCCTTTCTAATAGAGTGAGTAAATAACAGGAATCTGATTCAAAGAAAAAGGGTAGACTTGTGCCTGACCCTTTTCTTTAATTGTTCACTACTTGCTTATAAAGGAACCCCTTGGAATGGTTTACCACAATGTGGACAGAACTTAGGAATACCATTACTTAAGTCAACAATTTCGCTACATTCACTACATTTCATTTCTAATTTTGGTTTTTCGTTTGTTGGTTTTGGTGTACCACAGTTTGAGCAAAACTTCCCAGTGTTTTCAGTCCCACATTGTGGGCAAGTCCAAGTGTCTGTAGCCCCTTGTGCGTTTTGCTGGTTTTGTTTTTCTTGCATTTGTTGTTGGTTTGTTTGAGACGCTTGCGCAAAGTAGTTGCCATTCGCATTCATGCCCATACCAACGCCCATAAAGCCGCTCATAGCGCCACCTTCATTTTTACCAGCAGCCTCCATACCACGAGCCAAGGAACCTTGAACATAGCCTTCGCGAACACCTGGATCGCTGAGCATAGCTCCTTCATTTCGCATGTTGATTAATTTTGTTGAATCATCTGTATAAGAAATGCTCGCAACTGCTACAGAAACAATTTCCATGCCGCGATTGGTGCGCCAATCCTCATCAAGTGCAGTTTGCATATATTTGCTTAATTCAACACTTTTTGAGGGAACATAAGAAATACGTTGCCCATCAGCAGACATTTGATTGATTGCTGCTTGCAATGCTGTAATGAACTCTGCCAAATATTGTTCATTAATATCATTAATATCTACTTGCGTTTGATTTTTAGGAATCGCATTAGTATAAAATAGTAAAGGATCTGTAATTTTAATTGAGTAATTTCCGTGTGCACGTAAGAAAAGTTCGGCATTATAAAAATTATCAAAATAGTTTAATGGCGCAGGTGTTCCAAATTTAATGCCTTTAATTTCTTGCAAGTTAATATAAAAAACTTGTTGTTTTTGTGGAGTTACGCCACCAAATTTGAAACGACTGAAGGTCTCTGCAATCGCATCTTTTAAAGAACCGTTAAACATTGAAGGCGCAGAATCATTTTTGACTGTATAATAGCCTTCTTCAGCAGTGTAATCGATGATTTTGCCCCCATCGACAAGAAGCATCATCATGTTGGGATAGACATGTACAACAGAACCATCTGTTAAAACATCGTCCGTTCCTTTACGATTAGAACCACGTTTATCATCTTTACGCACAAAAACACCTTTTGTCATGACGGTTGTGTCCCCCATATTATCAGGTTCAATAACCTCTAGCCATTGATCGGCCAAGCCACCGCCAACTGAACTTGTTGCTGCTTTAATAAGTCCCATGTTCATTCCTCCTAATAAAAAACTAATTGTTACAGCTAGTATACCACACAATGAATGCAGAGAAATCCAACGAAAGCCTGATGAAATGGAAAAAATTGATCAAACTTTATTAAGAAATTAAAAAAAGTATAGGTGAAACACAAGCATTTTAAAAAAAGTTACGTATAATAGAAGAAAAGACATATTATATAGTTAGGGGATTATTGAATGGAACGAAGCAATCGTAATAAAAAATCTTCAAAAAAACCACTTATTCTTGGTGTTTCTGCCTTGGTTCTAATCGCTGCTGCCGGTGGCGGGTATTATGCTTATAGTCAATGGCAAGCCAAACAAGAATTAGCCGAAGCGAAGAAAACAGCTACTACATTTTTAAACGTATTGACAAAACAGAAATTTGATAAGTTACCGTCCGTTGTTCAAGAAGCTAGCTTAAAGAAAAATGGCTATGATACTAAATCTGTTGTTGAAAAATACCAAGCAATTTATTCAGGGATTCAAGCAGAAGGAGTCAAAGCTAGTGATGTTCAAGTCAAAAAAGCGAAAGACAATCAATACACATTTACCTATAAATTATCGATGAGTACCCCTTTAGGCGAAATGAAAGATTTGTCTTATCAATCAAGTATCGCCAAAAAAGGCGATACCTACCAAATCGCTTGGAAGCCGTCTTTAATTTTTCCAGATATGTCAGGAAATGATAAAATTTCGATTCAAGTAGATAATGCCAAACGTGGAGAAATTGTCGATCGTAATGGTAGTGGGCTAGCAATTAACAAAGTGTTTGACGAAGTGGGCGTAGTGCCTGGCAAACTCGGTTCTGGCGCAGAAAAAACAGCCAATATCAAAGCTTTTAGTGATAAGTTCGGCGTTTCTGTTGATGAAATCAATCAAAAGTTAAGCCAAGGGTGGGTCCAAGCAGACTCCTTTGTACCAATCACAGTCGCTTCTGAACCAGTGACAGAATTACCAACAGGGGCTGCGACAAAAGATACAGAGTCACGTTATTATCCGCTGGGGGAAGCAGCTGCGCAATTAATCGGGTATACAGGCACCATTACTGCAGAAGATATTAAAAAAAATCCAGAGTTAAGTAGTACGGGCGTAATTGGTAAAACTGGCTTAGAACGAGCGTTTGATAAAGAATTAAGAGGGCAAGATGGTGGCTCACTAGTTATTTTAGATGACAAAGAGAATGTCAAAAAAGCTTTACAAACCAAAGAGAAAAAAGATGGTCAAACGATTAAATTAACGATTGACAGTGGCGTACAACAACAAGCCTTCGCTATATTTGACAAACGCCCTGGTAGTGCGGTCATTACCGATCCTCAAAAAGGCGATTTATTAGCAACGGTTAGTTCACCTTCGTATGATCCTAATAAAATGGCCAATGGTATTTCTCAAAAAGAATATGATGCTTACAATAACAACAAAGATTTACCATTCACAGCACGTTTTGCGACAGGCTATGCACCAGGTTCTACCTTTAAAACAATTACCGGTGCCATTGGTTTAGATGCAGGGACATTGAAGCCAGATGAAGAGCTAGAAATTAATGGCTTGAAATGGCAAAAAGATAAATCTTGGGGCGGCTATTTTGCAACACGTGTAAAAGAAGCAAGTCCAGTCAATCTGCGTACCGCTTTAGTTAATTCAGATAATATTTATTTTGCCCAACAAACATTACGTATGGGGGAAGACAAATTTAGAGCGGGTCTTAATAAATTCATTTTCGGTGAGGAACTAGATTTACCAATTGCCATGACGCCTGCTCAAATTTCAAATGAAGATAAATTTAATTCTGAAATTCTTTTGGCAGATACGGGCTACGGCCAAGGCCAATTGTTAATTTCGCCAATCCAGCAAGCTACCATGTATAGTGTTTTCCAAAATAATGGGACATTAGTCTATCCAAAACTAGTTTTAGACAAAGAAACGAAGAAAAAAGACAATGTAATCAGCGCCAACGCAGCGAATACAATTGCCACAGATCTTTTAGGTAGTGTGGAAGATCCTTCAGGTTATGTTTATAATATGTACAATCCGAACTTCTCATTGGCTGCCAAAACAGGAACAGCTGAAATAAAAGATAAACAAGATACAGATGGCAAAGAAAACAGTTTCCTTCTAACGTTAGATCGTAGTAACAATAAATTCTTAACAATGATTATGGTTGAAAATTCAGGAGAAAATGGTTCTGCAACAGATATCAGTAAACCATTAATTGATTACTTAGAAGCAACCATTAAATAAAAAGAGAAAATGAACGAAACGAGGTTTCTGTAAAAAGAAACCTCGTTTTCCCTTTTTAGAAAAAGGAAAGTGTGCTACAATGAAGCGACTAAATTGTAGAAGGAAAGGGATTCGTGTGCGAATTTTAGCAATAGATACATCTAACCAAACATTGAGTATTGCTGTGTGTGAAAATCAAAAAATTCTGGGAAGTTATACAGCAACGGTTAAAAGAAATCATAGCTTAACATTAATGCCGGCAATTGACTATTTGATGAGTCAATTGAACTTGGCGCCAACGGCAATTGATCGTTTTGTCGTAGCAGAAGGACCTGGATCATACACTGGTTTACGTTTAGGCGTGACGACTGCCAAAACATTGGCCTATACTTTAAAGAAAGAGCTAGTAGGCATTTCCAGTCTACAAACGTTAGCTGCCAATTGTGTTGGACAAACCGGTTTAGTTGTGCCTCTTTTTGATGCGCGTCGTAAAAACGTCTATGCTGGTGCTTATCGGTTTGTCGATGGCGTGTGGCAAAATGAGTTACCGGACCAACATATTTCCCTGCGGGAGTTATTAGAACAACTAAAAAATGAACCAAATCTTTTTTTTGTTGGTGAAGATGTTGAAAAATTCACTGAAGAAATAGCTCAAATCATTCCTCATGGGGAAATTTGTGATGTCCCGCAATGGCAAATTCCTAATGCCGCAGTTTTGGCTGCGTTAGGCAGTGTGGCTGAACCTGTTGAAAATGTTCATGGGTTCTTACCTGCGTATTTGAAAAAAGTAGAAGCGGAAGAAAATTGGTTGAAGACACACACGCCTAATGGAGAAAGCTATGTGGAAAAACTTTAATTTTGTGACAAAATACTTTACAAAAAGACGGCAACGGTATATAACTAAAACCATTGCAATGAACCAGCAAGAATTTCAATTGCGTGAAATCACCTACCAAGATATTAAGGATTTACTAGCAATTGAACGTGAAGTTTACGCTGGGGAACTTCCTTGGACGATGTCTGCTTTCATGGCAGAACTTGGCTCAAAAGCGCCGCATCTCTATTTGTTAGCGGCAATTAACGGAAAAACAGTTGGCTTTATTGGTTGTCGGATTCAAGGAACGGATGCACACATTACGAATGTCGCTGTCCATACAGCATACCAAGGCTTAGGTTTAGGTCGTTCTTTAATAGAAGAAACGCGAATTTTTGCCAAGAAAAATCGTTGTGAAACCTTATCGCTAGAAGTACGAATGAGTAATGTTAAAGCCCAACGTTTATATCGAAAAATTGGCTTTGTCTCACAGACGGTGAAAAAAGGCTATTATGACGAAAATAATGAAGACGCACTAGAAATGATAATTGATTTAAAAGAAGAGTGAAGAAAAAATGTTAGTAACAAAAAAAGAAATATCTGTAGCAAATATTGGTGAAGAATTATGGCGTTTTAGTAATTCTTCTTATACAACTGGCTCCCCTTGGACAGAAACACAATTCGCGGAAGATTTTGCTCAGGAAAATAGCGAATATCTTTTTTTAGTTGAAAATGGCCAGTGGTTAGGTTATATTGCCTATCATTTTATTTTAGATGAAGCAGAAATTAGTCACGTTGTTGTGAATGGTCAGAAACAACACCAAGGAATTGGTTGTCAATTAATGAAAGCTTTTAAAGAATATGTTAAAAGTCGTGACATTACACAAATTTTCTTAGAGGTCAGAGAATCGAATACACTAGCTCAAAAACTTTATGAGAAAACAGGTTTTCGGAAAGTAGCTGTTCGAAAAAATTATTATAAAGAACCTCAAGAAAATGCCTTTGTAATGTGTGCGAAATTAAGGAAGGAAGCCCAATGACAATTTTTACAAAAGAACGTAAATTATTATTAGCTGTGGAAAGTAGCTGTGATGAAACAAGTGTGGCTGTCATTGAAGATGGCGACAAAATTCTTTCCAATATCGTAGCTTCGCAAATTAAGAGCCATCAACGTTTTGGTGGAGTCGTTCCGGAAGTTGCGAGCCGTCATCATGTTGAACAAGTGACGATCTGTATTGAAGAAGCATTAACAGAAGCAAAAGTCACACCAGAAGAGCTTAGTGGCGTTGCTGTGACCTATGGGCCTGGGTTAGTTGGTGCTTTATTAATAGGACTTTCTGCAGCAAAAGCATTTGCTTGGGCGCACCAATTACCACTTATTCCAGTCAATCATATGGCTGGGCACATTTATGCTGCCCGTTTTGTGGCACCGCTCGAATTTCCATTGATGGCCTTACTCGTTAGTGGAGGACATACGGAATTGGTCTACATGAAAGAAGATGGCTCTTTCGAAATTGTTGGTGAAACACGTGATGATGCAGCTGGTGAAGCGTATGATAAAGTCGGACGTGTGTTAGGGTTGCCTTATCCTAGTGGCAAAGAGATTGATGCTTTGGCCCATGAAGGCACAGATACCTATCAATTTCCACGGGCGATGCTAAAAGAGGATAACTATGACTTTAGCTTTAGTGGTTTGAAAAGTGCGTTTATTAACACGGTTCATAATGCAGAGCAACGTGGTGAAGTACTGTCTACAAAGGATTTAGCCGCAAGTTTTCAGGCGAGTGTGGTAGAAGTATTAGTGACTAAAACCATTCGTGCTTGTCAAGAATATCCTGTTAAACAATTGCTAATTGCTGGGGGCGTTGCTGCGAATCAAGGATTACGAGAAGCAATGAGACATGCAATCAGTGAACAATTACCAGAAGTGACATTACTTATTCCGCCATTAAAACTTTGTGGGGATAACGCGGCGATGATTGGCGCTGCCGCCTTTATCGAAGCTGAAAAGAATCACTTTGCTTCGTATAACTTAAATGCAGAACCTGGCGTTAGTTTTATGACAATTAGTGAAGAAGGCTAGCCAGCTAGACAAAAATTTGCTATAATGAAGCCAGTTTAACAATGACATTCGATGATAAAGAGAGTACTTATTTCAACGTCAGCTTAGCGATCTTGGGAAGGTGGGAGCCAAGAGTGATCGGAATGAGGAAGCGCACTTTTAGAATTCTGCTGAAAGCAGACGGCAATCACCGTTATCGATGAAGCAGGTCTATCCAAGTAGTATAGACAATTAGAGTGGTACCGCGGGTAAATTCTCGTCTCTGACAAAACAAATCATTTTGTTTTGTCAGAGACGTTTTTGTTTTTTTATACTTACAAATTAATCAGGAGGGTTCTTATGAACAACAAAGAAATCGTAGCAAAAGCGTTACATGATGTTTTAAATGAAGAATTAACGATGGATCAAATCGAACAATTATTGGAAAATCCTAAATCTGTTGATCATGGAGATGTTGCTTTTCCAGCCTTTTCATTAGCTAAAATTTATCGTAAAGCACCACAACAAATTGCAGCAGAATTAGCAGAAAAAATTGATGGCACAAATTTTGAAAAAATTGAAGTGGTAGGACCTTATTTAAACTTTTTCATGAATAAAGAAGCAGTCAGTCAAGCTGTCATTGGCGCAGTAGTCAAAGAAAAAAACAACTACGGAAACAGTACCTTTGGCAATAATGGCAATGTTCCTATTGATATGTCTTCACCAAACATTGCTAAACCAATTTCTATGGGGCACTTACGTTCTACGGTAATCGGGAATTCAATTGCCTTTATTTTAGAAAAAATTGGGTATCAGCCAATTCGGATTAACCACTTAGGTGACTGGGGTACACAGTTTGGTAAGTTAATTGTAGCTTATAAAAAATGGGGTTCTGAAGAAGCAGTCCGCCAACAACCAATTAATGAATTATTGCGCTTATATGTGCAATTTCATGAAGAAGCAGAAGAAAAACCAGAATTAGAAGACGAAGCACGTGCTTGGTTTAAAAAATTAGAAGAAGGAGACCAAGAAGCCAATGAATTATGGAAATGGTTCCGTAGCGAGTCTCTAAAAGAATTTGATAAAATCTATTCCATGTTAGAAGTTGAATTTGATTCTTATAATGGCGAAGCCTTTTATAATGATAAAATGGATGAAATTGTTACTTTATTAGAAGAAAAACATTTATTAACAGAAAATCAAGGTGCAGAAATTGTTGATTTGACAGAATATAATTTAAATCCAGCACTTATTCGTAAATCAGATGGTGCGACCTTATATATCACACGGGATTTAGCTGCTGCGCTTTACCGTAAACGGACGTATGATTTTGCCAAATCACTTTATGTAGTCGGCAACGAACAAAGCAATCACTTCAAACAATTAAAAGCAGTCTTGAAAGAACTAGGATTTGACTGGTCAGATGATATGGAACACATTCCGTTTGGTTTAATTACTCAAGGCGGTAAAAAATTATCCACACGTAAAGGGAAAATTGTTTTATTAGAAGAAGTATTGAATGAAGCTGTTACTTTAGCAGGAAATCAAATTAACGAGAAAAATCCAGACTTAGCAAATCGTGAAGAAGTGGCGAAACAAGTTGGTGTAGGTGCAGTTATTTTCCATGACCTTAAAAATGATCGTCTAAATAATTTCGATTTTGTATTAGATGAAGTTGTTCGTTTTGAAGGCGAAACTGGCCCATATGTTCAATATACACATGCTCGTGCGATGAGTATTTTACGTAAAGCAAACTTTACACCAGACGCTACACAACGTTATGCACTAAATGACAAGGATAGCTGGGAAGTCGTGAAGTTGTTACAAAAATTCCCTGAAACTGTGATGCAAGCTGCTGAAAAATATGAACCATCTGTTATTGCGAAACATAGCATTCATTTAGCACAAGCGTTCAATAAATATTATGCCCATGTTCGGATTTTGGATGAAGATGCTCAAAAAGAGGCACGCTTAGCGTTAGTTTATGCAGTAGCTACTGTTTTAAAAGAAGATTTACGTTTACTAGGATTACATGCACCAGAAGAAATGTAGAAGTTTTTGTGAAAATTTTACTGCGTTGAACGCTAAACTTATTAAGCAAATATTAAAGTTAAGTTACAGATTGAGAAATTCATAGTAATTAAATAGCTGGGGTGCTATACTCGAGTCAAGTTATAAAAGGATTAGAAAAGGTGGCACCCAATTATATGACAGAAAAATGGCGTGAAGACGAAGAATATCTTTCTTATGTAGAAGATTTATTAGCAACCGAAGAAGTCCAAAAATTAGCAGAATACACACAACATATGCATTCAACTCGTTTAGAACATTCAATTAGTGTTTCCTATCATAGCTATAAATTAGCAAAGCGTTGGAACGGCAATGCTCGTGCAACAGCTCGTGCTGGTTTATTGCATGATTTGTTTTACTATGATTGGCGCACAACAAAGTTTGACGAAGGCTCTCATGCCTATGTTCATCCACGAATTGCAGCCAAAAATGCTGAAAAAATTACAGAGTTGTCTGATTTAGAACGAGACATTATTATTAAACATATGTGGGGCGCAACTATTGCACCACCAAAATACAAAGAAAGTTACATTGTAACCTTTGTTGACAAATATTGTGCTGTCAAAGAAGCAGCGTTGCCGATGACGACAGCCATGAAAACCAAATGGCGTCAGTATTTTGGCCAACAGTCAATCTAAAAAAAGCTTATCCGGAAGGATAAGCTTTTTTTGTTTGACGTTGACTAAAAAGTCTAACATTCATCTATTTAAAATAAATATTAAAAGTAATTTTGTTCTGTTAATTTCTTTTGAGCATATCGATAGACTGCTTCTTGATTTTCAGTTGTCAATTGTTTGTAAACATTCATAATATTGGTCGGGACAACAAGTGGCGTTTCTTCCGTTTCAGGAATACCTAAGATTTCAAGAGGTGATACATCTAAAACTTTAGATAAGGCGACAATTTTATCCCTCCCCATATTTTCAATCATTCCAGTTTCCCATTTCCTGACGGTACTTTTTCCAACACCAACAAAATTTCCAACTTGTTCTAATGTAAGATTTTTCTCCATCCGTTTTTGCTTCAAAAAATTTTCTTTCAAAAAAACCACCTCCGTAAAAACATTCTAGCACAAAAAGTGTCGCAAAAGAAACATGTTTTTTTGAAAGTAGATATAACAAATATAACAAAAAAGTTATTTGATTTTAATGATATTGACGTTTTTTTCACAAAATGATATAATTTCTGTGTCTTATTAGACACGAAGAGTGGAAAAGGGGGAGAGTAAAATGGAATCAAATTTAATTCACTCAAAATTGAGAATGAAAGGAAAAAATGTTGAATGGTTGGCAAATGAAATGACTGCATACGGGCAGCCCGTATCCGCTTCAACGATTTACAAAAAATTAAAAGGAGAAGTTGTTTTCAAAGCAGCGGATATTAAATTGATTTCACAGTTGTTGGATTTGAAGAATGAAGAAATTATGACTATTTTTTTTAGTGAATTAGTGTCTAAAAAGACACATATTGATGTTGAAAGGATTGTGATGAATGAAAAAAATTATTAATAAGTTATTTTCGCTTTGTTTAATTATTTTTATTATTTTAGGATCTAATACAAGTATTATTTCTTATGCGATAGATAATGAAAGTGGACCGCAAATTCGGTCTGTATCTGTGGAGTATCCAGAAAATAAGACGGAAATTGTTGCGACAAAAGATTGGGCAACTGTTTCCTTGGCGTTATCAATTTCCGAATTAGCAATTGGAGAGACGATTACATTAAGAATGGATAGCGAAAAATATTCCTATTCAATGACACCTTTTGAAATCAGTGATGGGCTTCGAGTGACTCCAAATGATGATGGAACTTGGACGATTAAAGCGTTGCAAAATATTGTAGACTATTCAGCTGATTTAGAATTAAAATTACGATATAACCAAAATTTGTCAGAAAATTTTGAAGATAAAGTGACTTTTACTTTTGGAGATTCACAAAAAGTTGCAATGATTAACATTGGGCAATATGTTGAGAAAGTTCCAGAAATTGAGCTCGTTCGGAAAGTTCCTTTAGGTTTTACGCCAGAAGGAAGAGTTGCTTGGGTCATCTATTTTAACTATAACCAAGCAGGACTTTCAGGTTCAGAAAAAACAACCTTTAAATTTTTAGATAATGTAGGTCCAAACCAAACATTAGCTGTTGACAGTATTGCCGCGTATCTCACCAAGCAGCCTATTTTAGAAGTAAATGGTGAAATGATTCGGAATTTAGAGCATGATGAATACAGTTACGATGCTAGTCAATTTTTCCAAAAACATGCTTCTAAAAGCGGACTTAATTATGAAGCGGAGAAATTTGAAGGAATACCAACGGCTACGGGCAGTTATCTTTCTAACAAAAACGCCTATTATATTTATTTAGAAACAATTCCAAATGAAAATATTCCAAGTGACGCCTTACTATCAAATTACACCTATATGCGTATTTCTAATGAGGGATTCGATGCTTGGGAAGATGAAGACATCGCTTATATCACTGCGGATGAAAATAGTGGAGGAACAGGTCAAGGTGGTGTTATTTTAGAAAAAATAGACGCAGAGACAGCTGAAGTTCTGCAAGGCGCTATTTTCAAACTTGTGAATAAAAAAACACAACAAGTTATTCAAGAGAATTTAAGGACCAATCAATCTGGACAAATCCGTTTAGCTGGTTTAGAACCTGATCAATATGAATTAATTGAGGTTAAAGCACCACCCGGCTATAAATTAGATGCAACGCCAGTATCATTTGAAATTAAATCAGGCCAAACTCAGACGATTCGTCTGAAAAAAGAAAATACACGTTTAGAAAATCAATTAAAAGTAGAAAAAGTAGATGAAAATAATGAGGCGAAGCGTTTAGCGGGTGCTGAATTTTCGTTGTATGACCAAAAAAATAATCTAATAGAAAAAGGTGTCACGAATGAAAATGGCGAGCTGTTATTTTCAAATTTATCACCTGATGGAGAATATTATTTAGTTGAAACGAAGGCACCTAATGGCTATGAATTAGACGATACTAAACATCCTATTTCATTTGCTGGAAAAGCCGACTACACTTTAACATATCGGGTGAAGAATAAGCAGCAAGTACAAATTGGTTCCATCAAAATTGTTAAACAAGATAAAGACAGTAAAAAACGTTTAACAGGCGCAGAATTTCAGTGGAAAGATACGGTGACAGGAAAAACAGGAACAGTGACAGTTGGAATCGATGGAACCATCACAATTCCCAATTTAGCAGTCAATCGTACGTATGAAATCACAGAAACGAAAGCACCCACAGGTTATGTACTAGACAAAACCGTGCATAAAGTCACTTTAACAACTGCACAAGCCAATAAAGTAGTGACTGTAACTGTTGACAATGTAGCGCAAAAAGGGTCTATCAAAATTGTTAAACAAGACAAAGACAGTAAAAAACGTTTAACAGGCGCAGAATTTCAGTGGAAAGATACGGTGACAGGAAAAACAGGAACAGTGACAGTTGGAATCGATGGAACCATCACAATTCCCAATTTAGCAGTCAATCGTACGTATGAAATCACAGAAACGAAAGCACCCACAGGTTATGTACTAGACAAAACCGTGCATAAAGTCACTTTAACAACTGCACAGGCAAATAAAGTAGTGACAGTAATCATTGAAAATACAGCGCAAAAAGGTAGTCTAGCAATAATCAAAGTAGACAAAGATTCAAGAAAACGTCTAGCAGGTGCAGAGTTCAAATGGCGTGATACGGTGACAGGAAAAGAAGGAACAGTTGTAGCTGACAAAAACGGACAAGCCCTGATAACGAATTTGCCAGTCAATCGTGTATACGAAATTACAGAAATTAAAGCACCAAACGGCTATATCTTAAATAACAAGACTTACCGAGTTACCCTAACGACTAATTTTGCAGATAAAATTGGTTATTATACCATTGAAAATACAGCGCAAGAAGGTAGTCTAGCAATAATCAAAGTAGACAAAGATTCAAGAAAACGTCTAGCAGGTGCAGAGTTCAAATGGCGTGATACGGTGACAGGAAAAGAAGGAACAGTTGTAGCTGACAAAAACGGACAAGCCCTGATAACGAATTTGCCAGTCAATCGTGTATACGAAATTACAGAAATTAAAGCACCAAACGGCTATATCTTAAATAACAAGACTTACCGAGTTACCCTAACGACTAATTTTGCTGACAAGATTGGTTATTATACCATTGAAAATGTTGCGCTACGTGGCAATTTAAAATTAATTAAACAAGATAGTTATTCAAAACAACGTTTAGCAGGTGCACAATTTAGATGGCGTGACACAGTGAACGGGAATACAGGTGTAGTAACTGCTAATGCTAATGGTGAAGCAACTTTATATAATTTTTCCGTCAACCGGATTTATGAAATTACAGAAATAAAAGCACCAAATGGTTATATACTTGACAAAACGGTGCATAGAGTTCTTTTACCTTCGAATTATGCTGGCAAAACCTACACGTTTACCAAAAATAATCAAGCACAAAAAGGCGCCATCAAAATTGTTAAGCAAGATGGATATACGAAACAACGTTTAGCAGGCGCACAATTTAAATTCCGAGACACAACCAATAATTATACTGCAACGTTTACAGCGAATAGGAACGGTGAAGTACTGATTACTGGATTAGCCGGTGATCGTATCTATGAGATCACAGAAATTAAAGCACCAAACGGCTATACCATAGATAGACGTGTTCATAAAGTTGATTTACGTGGACAAGGTGGTAAAACCTATACATTAGTCTTAAATAATCAAGCACAAAAAAGTGCCATCAAAATTATTAAGCAAGATGGATATACGAAACAACGTTTAGCAGGCGCACAATTTAAATTCCGAGACACAACCAATAATTATACTGCAACGTTTACAGCGAATAGGAACGGTGAAGTACTGATTACTGGATTAGCCGGTGATCGTATCTATGAGATCACAGAAATTAAAGCACCAAACGGCTATACCATAGATAGACGTGTTCATAAAGTTGATTTACGTGGACAAGGTGGTAAAACCTATACACTAGTCTTGAATAATACATCACAACAGGGCGCTATCAAAATTATTAAGCAAGATACGGATACAAAACAACGTTTAGCAGGAGCGAAATTTAGATTTCGCGATACCACCAATAACTATACGGCAACATTTACAGCAAATGGAAATGGTGAAGTACTGATTCCAGGATTATCGTCAGATCGTATTTATGAAATCACCGAGATTCAAGCGCCAACTGGGTATGCGTTGGATAGTAGGGTCCATCGGATTGACTTACGAGGCCAAGGCGCAAAAACGTATACGTTAGTGTTAAACAATAAAGCAAACTATGGTGCTATTAAAATTATTAAACAAGATGTTGAAACAAAAGTACGTTTAGCAGGCGCTGTTTTTGAATGGAAAGATACAACTAACGGCTATACACAAAGAGTGACAACTGGGGGAGATGGTACAGTTACTATCAGTGGACTATCCGTAAACCGAGTGTATGAAATTAGAGAAGTTCAAGCGCCAGCTGGTTATTCACGAAATACTACGCCAACACGTGTCAGTCTGATGCAAAATCATGCGGGGCAAACAATTGCAATTGTTCGAGAAAATCGCAGAATACCAGTTTATAATCCACCGCCACCAACAGTTTGGCCCTATGTGCCACCCATCACTAACTATAATCCACCTGTGTACTATAATCCGCCAAGATATTATTATGGGGGATGTGTCATGGTTATCGTGGTGGTGTGTTGGTAAAAAACAAATAGAGAGAAAGGAGTATCTAATGAGTCAATCCGCTTTACCGAAACTTGGGGTAATTTCAACGGGCGCCCTTTTCGTGACTGATTTAATTGGTGTTATTCTAGTTTCAATTGTCACTGCCTACATTCTATATCGTTATTTTTTGAAAAGAGGACAAATTACATGATTTATTTGTATCAGTTATACAAAGTAATTATGTTCATTTTCTTAACCTATTTATTTACAAGTTTATTTCTCAGTTTTCGAACAAGAAAAAAAACAAGAAGAGAAGTCGAAGTAGCAGAAGAATTTTTCTGCTACTTTCTTGTACCGTGTGTAAACGAGGAGAAAGTCATCGGAGAAACATTAAAAAAACTGGTTGCTTTACCAATTAAGAAAAAAATAATTGCGATTGATGATGGATCAACGGACCAAACCAAAGCAATGATGGACAGTATTGCTGGTCCAATCCAAGTTCTGTCTCGTCAATTTCCTAATGCGCAACAAGGCAAAGGCGCCGCTTTGAACCATGCTTTCCAAATTGTATTAGCAGATGCAGAAAAAAAAGACTACTCACGAAATCAAATATTGGTGGGAGTAGTGGATGCAGATGGTTTTTTTAGTGAGAATATTATCAATGAACTAACTGCTGTTTTCGCAGATACAACAGTCTGTGCTGCGCAAACAAGAATCAAAATGAAAGATGTTACAAGTTTTATGTTTATTGCACAAGATGTTGAGTTTTTTACGATTAATAATTTTATTCAAAAGGCACGTCGGGCAACAAAAACCATCGGACTTGGTGGCAATGGTCAGTTTTTTCGGTTATCAATGATTACCGAACACTTAGGTTATCAGCCTTGGGGAAATGCTTTATTGGATGACTATGAGTTAACCATTAAATTAATGCTGAAAGAGTTATCGATTGCTTATATTGACGAGGCCTTTATGGCTCAAGAAGCACTGAGAGATGTGAAACGTTTTATTCGGCAACGAAGCCGTTGGGTTCAAGGGAATTTAGATTGTCTAGCGTATTTACCCAGGGTGATTAAATCAAAGTCATTAACGCTAAGGCAGAAGTGCGGCATCTATTATTTTTTAGCGCAACCCTTTATTAATCTCGTCGCAGGAATCCTCGTTTTTGTTTTAACTGGGCTTCAACTTCAACACTTGTATAGGTTAGGTTTTTCGTTATCTCTAGGTATTAGTTTTGCTTTGGCTGTCAGTATTTCGCTAGTTTTCGGCATTTTTTTTACAATCAACTATTATCGCGAGTTGAAAAATTTTCAATTAGAAGTACCGGCAAAATTGGGGCTAATTAGTTTACCTTTTACTATTTCCTACATGTACTTAATTTTATTCGTTAGTGTGGTAATGGCTTATTATCGGTTTATTAAAGGGAATAGCACGTGGATAAAAACGGAACGCAATTGATTTTTTATTGCACTTTCCAGAGTTGCGTGGTATTATTTTTAATAGTTTAATAGCAACATGGTGATGGTGTTCACCACGAACTATTTATCGGACGAATAAATTAATGACGCCTACCAAACGGGAGAAGTGTACCCTTTGGTAGGCTTTTTCTGTACGCTAGGATTGGCGATAAGAAAATTGTAAAGGAGCATGTAAAGTGAAAAAAGAAACAAAGCAACTACTATCAATCGGCGGTTATATGGCAAAATGGTTGCTCATTACCGCAATTATTGGTTTATTTATGGGGGCGTTATCCGCCTTTTTCTTAAAGAGTCTCACTTATGTAACAGATGTTCGTTTAGCAAATCCTTGGTTACTCTTTATCCTCCCCATTAGCGGTGTCGTTTTTACGTATTTCTATACGCGTTTTGGGAAAAATGCTAGCCGAGGAAATAACTTAGTGATTGAACAAGGCAATGGCGGGGAAGAAGATATTCCCTTGCGCTTAATTCCTTTAACATTGTTTGGCACGATTACTACGCACTTATTTGGTGGTTCTGTTGGTCGTGAAGGGACGGCGGTGCAAATGGGGGGCGCAATCGCAAATGCTGTAGGAAAAGTCTTTAAACTGTCCGCTTTGGAACGACAAGTAATTATTATTAGCGGAATTAGTGCAGGTTTTAGTTCTGTTTTTGGCACACCATTAGCGGGAACGGTTTTCGGATTAGAAGTTTTTGCGATTGGAAAAGTTCGTGCAGAGGCACTTTTCCCAAGTTTTTTTGCAGGCTTATTTGCTAATTTTGTGACTGAAAGTTTTGGTGTAACACATACGCATTATCCGATGGGCAAAATTCCGACTTGGTCGGTTGATCTATTTGTAAAATTATTTTTGGCATCGATTTGTTTTGGTTTGGCAGGTTGGGTTTTTAGTCGTTCCATTGTCTTTTTAAAAAAGACCTACGCAAATTGGTTTGCTAATGTCTACCTTCGTACGTTTCTTGGGGCGTCCATTGTCGTTCTGTTTGTGCTCGTCTTAAACAACCAGCGTTATTTAGGCTTGAGTTTACCTTTATTAGAAGATGCTTTTGCAGGCAATGCGCAGCCTTTTGATTTTGTTGGGAAATTATTCTTTACGGTGTTATCCCTGGGTGCTGGGTTCCAAGGAGGGGAAGTAACGCCATTGTTTGAAATTGGGGCTACGTTAGGTAGTTCTTTGGCCCCTTTGTTACATCTATCAATTCCTTTTTTAGCAGGTTTAGGATTTATTGGTGTTTTTTCTGGCGCCACGAATACGCCGATTGCTTGTTTCATTATGGGCATTGAACTATTTGGTAGTGAAGCGGCAGTCTATTTTTTCATGGTCTGCTTAATCAGTTTTATGTGTTCTGGAAATAGTGGTATTTATGCTTCACAACAAAGTTTGTATCGCAAAGGAACAGCAGAATATCCTCTCTTTACTGCATTAAAAAATCGACGTAAATAAGATGTTTTTTTACGAAAATATGCTAAACTAGAGAAGATGAGGTGAAGACATGAAAGACTATCAATATCCATTAGATTTAGATTGGACGACAGAGGAAATGGTGATTGTCACTAATATGTGGACAGCAGTTGAGCAAGCCAACGAAACAGGCTTACCTGTTGACAAATTTTTAACAACTTATCAACAATTTAAAACGGTCGTTAAAAGTATCGGCGAAGAAAAACGCTTAGGTCGTGAATTTGAAAATGCTTCAGGATATTCGTTATATCGTACGCTTCAACAAGCTAAAAAACAGGGAAGCGGTAAATTAAAGCTGGGGGATGATTAGATGACTGAAACGCAAAAATTTGTTCAAACAATTCAAAGTTGGCTTTTTGAAGCAGCCGATGTGATTCGAATGAACTTGGAATCAGAGTTAACCGTTCAACAGAAAAATGGCCGCACCGATTTAGTGACAAATATGGATGAACAAACTCAAGAATTTTTAATGAATAAAATTCAAACAAATTTTCCCGAAGATCAAATTTTAGGGGAAGAAAAAGGCTACAACACCTTAAAAAGTTTTGCTGGTCGCGTGTGGATCATCGATCCGATTGATGGCACAATGAATTTCGTGATGGAAAGAGAAAATTTTTGTATTATGTTAGCTGTTTATGAAGACGGCATTGGTAAATTAGGTTTTATCTATGATGTGATGCGAGAAGAACTTTATTGGGGCGGCAAAGGGCTTGGCGTTTATCGGAATAATCAATTATTAAAAGCGCCTACTATGAAAGCCTTGGCAGATGGATTATGGGGCATGAATGCTTACATGCATGGAAAAAATATTCATCACGCAACGGAAATCGGACAAGCAAGCATGGGCGTGCGTATTAGCGGTTGTGCAGGTTTGGAAATTATTGCTATGTTAAAAGGCAACCATCATGGCTATTTATCTAATCTAAGTCCTTGGGATTATGCAGCTGGCTTAGTACTTTTGGAAGAATTTGGGTTTAAATACTCTGGTATTACAGGAAAACCATTAACTTTTACGGGTCGTGAATACTCTATTGCAGCAACTCCTGAAACCTATGATGAAGTATTTACCCGATATTTAAATGAATCGGAATAATCAAAGAAGAGCGTTGCTGAAAGGTAAGGCTCTTCCTCTTTTAAAAGAGAAAAATTTGTAAAAAAATGTCCTTGTTTTCAGAAAAAGCCGAATAATTTCTAAAACTTTCATTATTTTTGCAGGCGAAAGCCTTTTTTTAATGAAAAAAGTTTGCTATAATAAGCAGTCGGCTTTTATGGACTTAAGTAACATAAGCGTATATAGATAAGGAGCAATTAAATTGAAATACAGAGATGATATTCGTAACGTGGCAATTATCGCCCACGTTGACCATGGTAAAACAACCTTAGTAGATGAACTTTTAAAACAATCTGACACTTTAGATGGACACACACAATTACAAGAACGTGCAATGGATTCCAATGCACTTGAAAGTGAACGTGGAATTACTATCTTAGCAAAAAATACAGCCGTAGATTATAACGGTACACGTATCAACATTCTAGATACACCAGGACACGCGGACTTCGGTGGTGAAGTAGAACGTATCATGAAAATGGTAGACGGTGTTGTTTTAGTTGTCGATGCGTATGAAGGAACAATGCCTCAAACACGTTTCGTATTGAAAAAAGCATTAGAACAAAAAGTAACACCAATCGTGGTTGTTAATAAAATTGACAAACCTTCTGCTCGTCCTGAACACGTAGTAGATGAAGTTTTAGAGTTATTCATCGAATTAGGCGCAGACGACGATCAATTAGATTTCCCAGTTGTTTATGCTTCTGCTTTAAACGGAACTTCAAGTGAATCAGATGATCCAGCAGATCAAGAGCCAACAATGGCCCCAATTTTTGATAAAATTATTGAACATGTGCCAGCTCCAGTTGACAATTCAGACGAACCACTTCAATTCCAAGTCTCATTACTAGACTACAACGATTACGTTGGACGTATTGGGATTGGCCGTGTGTTCCGTGGCACAATGAAAGTCGGCGACCAAGTTGCGTTGATGAAATTAGATGGCAGCGTGAAAAATTTCCGTGTAACGAAAATTTTAGGTTTCTTTGGCTTACAACGTGTGGAAATTGATGAAGCAAAAGCGGGTGATTTAATTGCCGTTTCTGGAATGGAAGACATTTTCGTTGGGGAAACAGTTGTAGATGTTCACAATCAAGAAGCATTACCAATTCTACACATTGATGAGCCAACCTTACAAATGACTTTCTTAGTTAACAATTCTCCATTTGCGGGACGTGAAGGAAAATACATTACCGCTCGTAAAATCGAAGAACGTTTAATGGCTGAGTTACAAACAGACGTATCTTTACGTGTTGATCCAATTGGCCCAGATTCTTGGACTGTATCAGGCCGCGGCGAATTGCATTTATCAATTTTAATTGAAAACATGCGTCGTGAAGGCTATGAATTACAAGTTTCTCGTCCAGAAGTTATTGAACGTGAAATTGATGGGGTTAAATGTGAACCATTTGAACGTGTTCAAATTGACACACCTGAAGAATACATGGGTAGCGTGATTGAATCCCTAAGTTTACGTAAAGGCGAAATGCAAGATATGATTAATGCCGGTAACGGACAAATGCGTTTAATCTTCTTGGCACCAGCTCGTGGCTTAATTGGTTATTCAACAGAATTCTTATCAATGACTCGTGGTTATGGTATTATGAACCACACCTTCGATCAATACTTACCAATGATTCAAGGAACGATTGGTGGCCGTCATCAAGGAGCGCTAGTTTCAATCGATACTGGTAAAGCAACGACTTACTCAATCATGAGTATTGAAGAACGTGGTACAGTTTTCGTTGAACCAACGACAGAAGTTTACGAAGGAATGATTGTTGGGGAAAACAACCGCGACAACGATTTAACTGTGAACATCACAAAAGCTAAACAAATGACTAACGTTCGTTCGGCAACGAAAGACCAAACATCAGTCATCAAAAAACCGAAAAAATTAACGTTAGAAGAATCATTAGAATTCTTGAATGAAGATGAATACTGTGAAGTAACACCAGAAAGCATCCGTTTAAGAAAACAAATTCTTAACAAAAACGAACGCGAAAAAGCAAGCAAGAAAAAGAAAAAAGCTGAATAATTTTTTTGAAAAGTACAAAATGCCAATGGCTATTGTACTTTTTCTTTTAATAAGTAAGGGAGTTGTGTGGATAAGTGAATAAAATCGCAAAATCTCTGATAGTAGGGGAGTTTCTATTAACTGGGTGTGCTAATAGTTCTGTTGAACGTTTATTACCTAAAAACCAGACACAAATTATAGCTCATCGTGGAGATCATAATAAAGCTCCAGAAAATACTGTTGAAGCAATTAATGAAGCAGCTAACCAGAATTATAATGGTGTAGAAATTGATGTTCGTAGCAATAAAGATGGTCAATTATATTTAATGCATGACAATACATTGGATAGAACAACGAATGGACAGGGAAAATCAGAAAAATTTACCATGAAACAATTAAAAAAATTAAGTATAAAAACGGCTAGTTATCCTAAATATGAAAACACATCAATAAAAATTCCAACGTTTGAAGAAGCAATTGAAGCAGCTGCAAATAATGGATTGATGGTTAATGTTGATGGATCTAAAGGAAACTGGTTAGATGGACACTTTGTTAAAAATGTTATGGACATCTTAAAAAAATATGAAATTTATGATCGAAGCTTTTTTGTGATTAGTGATGAGCCAAGTCGGAATTTTGTGATTCAAAAGTATCCAGATGCTACTGTCTCATGGTTATGTGATAAAAAAGAAGATATTCCTAAAGAGATAAAAAAAATTAAATCATATAAAAACGCATTATTATCTGTCGCTAATGATATTGCGGATGAAGCGGTCATTGAGAAACTCAATGTTTCTGGAATTCGTTATCAAGTATACGGTGTTCAAACTTCAGAGCGATATCAAGAATTGAAAAAAATGAAAGTACCTTTAATTGAAACAGATAAAGTTGTACCAGATAAAGCTGAATAATTTTTCGACAAATAAACATTTAAACCAACTATGCTCGTTTTACTACGAAAATAGTTGGTTTTTTTTATGAAAAAAACGGATTAATGCGTATTTTTAAGATAAGGTTATTTTTTTATGTGTGGATAACTACTCGTTATCCACAACAAGCAAATGTCGTTATTTTTGAAAGCTTTTGATAGCAAGCTTTCACAATTTTTCATTCTTTTTGATGTTTCACGTTAACTGGTGTTTCACGATTGTGTCTTGGTTTAACACACCTTGTTCCTGTTAGATTAGCGTGTTAAAATGACTTGTAGAACAAAGATTGGAGCGCAATAAATGAGTGCATTACAAGAATTATTAAAAGATACATTTGGCTATGATGATTTTCGGCCAGGACAAGAAACGATTATTCGTCATGTATTGCGACAAGAAAATGTCTTAGGCATTATGCCAACAGGTGGAGGCAAATCGATTTGTTATCAGTTGCCAGCCTTACTTCTGGATAATTTAACATTGGTGATTTCACCATTAATTTCTTTAATGAAAGATCAAGTAGATGCCCTGAATTTAATGGGGATTCCAGCTACATATATCAATAGTACCATTTCCTATCAAGAAATGAATCATCGTATTCAATTAGCGGTTAACAAAGAAGTCAAGCTATTGTATGTTGCGCCAGAGCGATTAGAATCTTATGATTTTCAACAGATGCTGACACATGTACCGATTGATTTATTGGCAGTAGATGAGGCACACTGTATTTCACAATGGGGGCATGATTTTCGTCCAAGCTATTTGCGTTTAGCAGAGATTATCGATCAATTTCAACAACAACCAACCGTGATTGCACTAACAGCTACAGCAACGCCACAAGTAGCGGAGGATATTGTCAAGCAATTAAGCATTCCACCAGAAAATGAAATCAAAACAGGATTCGCTCGAGAAAATCTATCTTTTCAAGTCGTGAAAGATCAAAACAGAGACGTTTTTCTTTTGGAATATTTAAAGATGAATACTGGGCAATCAGGTATTATTTATGCAAGCACGCGGAAGGAAGTTGAACGAATTTATCATTTATTAGAGAATAAAAAAATTGCGGCTGGGATGTATCATGGGGGCATGAGTGAACAGTTACGTAGTGAAAATCAAGAAGCATTCTTGTATGATCAAGTGCAAGTGATGGTAGCAACAAATGCCTTTGGTATGGGGATTAATAAGAGTAATGTTCGTTTTGTCATTCACGCACAAGTACCAGGGAATATTGAATCTTATTATCAAGAAGCCGGCCGAGCTGGTCGTGACGGTCTGCCTAGTGATGCTGTGTTAATGTTTGCTCCACAAGACTTGCAAATTCAACAATACTTTATTGAACAATCTGAAATGACCATTGATTATAAGCAGAAAGAGTACTTGAAATTACGGGAAATGTCACAATATGCGAATGCACAAATGTGTTTACAAAAATATATTTTACGCTATTTTGGTGAAGAAGGGACGGACTGCGGTCGCTGCTCGAATTGTCTGGATAATCGAGAATTAGTCGATATTACGGTCGATGCCCAAAAAGTCTTGTCTTGTGTAAAACGTATGGGAGAACGTTTCGGTAAGGGCTTAGTTGGTAAAGTCTTGACTGGTTCAAAAGATCAAAAAATTGATCAATGGCATTTTGATCGTTTGCCAACATACGGACTAATGAAAGGTCGCACACAAAAAGAAGTCACACAGCTGATTGATTATTTGACAGCAGAACGTTATTTAATTCCTTCTGATGGGCAATTTCCGTTGTTATCAGTCTCGACAGAAGGTGTTCAGGTGCTTTTAGGGGAACGGAAAGTCTTCCGAAAAGAAGACCAAAAAGTTCGAAAAGTAGCAGTGGATGATGCCTTGTTTGAACGATTACGCGAATTACGTATGGACATGGCTCAAGAGGCAGGCGTGCCGCCATATGTAGTCTTTTCCGATAGTACACTTAAAGAAATGTGTGAAAAATTACCGCAAACAACGATTCAATTATTGCAAATAAAAGGGGTCGGCCAAAATAAATTAGATAAATATGGCACCGCCTTTTTAGAAGTAATTAAAGAATATCAAGAGACGAAAAAATGATATAGTTTGTTATTTTATTTAAAATTAAAAGCAGAAAATAAGAAAAAAGTCTTTTAATGTATTTGTTGTTGTATTGATAAAATAAGCTTGTTATATAAAGAGATTTCTTACTTAATATATCGCTTGGTTTTAGAAAATTTCTTAAAGGAAATTTTCTGAAATCATCATGTATCTAACTGAGAATTATGTTATAATTATTTAATTAAGATAGGGAGGTTCTGTACAAATGGACGAAGGAATTTCAAAGAAATTTGCCATTCAATTATTAGAAGACGATGCAGAACGCATTAAAATGCTTATTCGTAATCAAAAAAACAGTTTGTGCATTTCTCAATGTAAAGCATTTGAAGAAGTGGTGGATACACAAATGTATGGTTTTTCAAGACAAGTGACCTATGCGACCCGTTTGGGGATTTTAACTAATGATGAAGGACATCGCTTACTAAGTGATTTAGAACGCGAATTGAATCAATTATATACAGATGTTTATGAAGAAACACAAGAAAAAAACGAGATTGGCAAGGAGGGTTAAGCTTTGCCAAACAAAGTAAAGAAACGGCATTTGCTAGACTATAGTATTTTTATTCCATATTTAATTTTAAGTATCGTGGGATTGATTATGGTATATAGTTCCACATCCGCATTACAAGTAATGAAAGGTTTTTCACCTACGTCATTCGTTATTAACCAGGTTGCCTTTTGGGTAGTAGGGTTAGTTGCAATGTTTTTTATTTATAAGATGAAAACATCCGTTTTCCAGAATCGAAGTTTTATCATGTTTGCCATTGCAGTAATTACGGTTATGGTTTTAGCCGTTCGGATTCCTGGTATCGGGAAAGAAATTAACGGCGCACGTGGTTGGATTGAGATTGGTGGATTTTCGATGCAACCAGCTGAGTATTTAAAAATCATGGTTGTCTGGTATTTGTCTTATATTTTAGCACGGCGACAAAAGACAATTAATGGAGGCATGGATCAATTTAAACAAGCTGCCGGGCGACCGTTGATGCTCGTTTTTGTATTAATTGCTCTAGTTGCAATCCAGCCTGACTTCGGGAATGCGGCCATTCTAACATTAATTACCATCGTGATGGTTTTAGCAAGTGGGATTAATTATATGTATACCTATTTGGTCGGTGGCTTGGGCATTTTAGGTAGTATCACGGCTATTCAGTTATTAATTATGTCTAAAGGAAAAATTTTCCCAGCGCGTTACCAATATATTTATAATCGTTTTGCTGTTTTTAAAAATCCATTTTTAGATGAACGGAACTTAGGCCATCAGTTAGCTAATTCTTATTATGCAATCAGTAATGGCGGCTGGTTTGGCAAAGGTCTAGGGAATAGTGTTCAGAAAAAAGGCTTTTTACCAGAAGCACATACGGACTTTATCTTTGCGATTACTTTAGAAGAGTTAGGCATTATCGGCGGTCTAGCGATTTTAGGATTGTTGATGTTTATGATTGCGCGAATTATTTTAGTCGGTGTACGCTCGAAGAAACCTTTTAATTCACTAATGTGTATTGGAATTGGTACAATGTTATTAATTCAAGTCTTTATTAATGTTGGTGGGATTACTGGGATTATTCCATTAACAGGAATTACTTTCCCGTTCTTGAGTCAAGGTGGGAATAGTTTGCTGATTATTTCGATTGCTGTGGCCTTTGTCCTGAATATCAGTGCAGATGAAACACGTCAGAAATTAGAAAATGAGTACTATTTATCTTTAGAACAGAACCAATAAATTTGAAGGAAATTGATGGTAGGAGTGACGTTATGAAAAAGGTATTAGTTGCCAATCGTGGCGAAATTGCGATTCGAATTTTTAGAGCTTGTACAGAATTAGATATCCGTACAGTAGCGATTTATGCTGCAGAAGATGAGTATTCTGTTCATCGTTTCAAAGCAGATGAAGCGTATTTAGTTGGTAAGGGGAAAAAACCAATTGAAGCCTATTTAGACATTGAAAATATTATCCAAATTGCCAAAAAATCGGGAGCAGATGCCATTCATCCTGGTTATGGCTTTTTATCAGAGAATTTACGCTTCGCCGAACGTTGTGAAGAAGAAGGAATCATTTTTGTTGGACCTAAAACACACCATTTAGATATTTTTGGCGATAAAATTAAAGCGAAAGAAGCAGCTGTAGCTGCGGGGATTGCTTCGATTCCAGGCTCAGATGGGCCAGTAGCAACGGTGGAAGAGGTCGTAGCTTTTGGTGAAACGCATGGCTTTCCTATCATGATTAAAGCTGCTTTAGGTGGCGGCGGTCGCGGGATGCGCGTTGCCCACGATGCCAAGGAAGCACGAGAAGGTTACGAAAGAGCAAAAAGCGAAGCGAAAGCAGCCTTTGGTTCTGACGAGGTTTATGTTGAAAAGTATATTTCTAATCCTAAACATATCGAAGTACAAATTTTAGGCGATCATCATGGGAACGTCTTGCATTTATTTGAACGTGATTGTTCCGTTCAACGGCGCCACCAAAAAGTGGTAGAAGTCGCACCATGTGTATCAATGAATGAAGAACAACGAGCAGCCATTTGTTCGGCTGCTGTGCAGTTAATGGCGCATGTCGGCTACGTGAATGCGGGAACGGTTGAGTTTTTAGTAGAAGGGGATCAGTTTTATTTTATTGAAGTGAATCCTCGTGTTCAGGTAGAACATACTATCACAGAAATGATTACAGATATTGATATTGTAATCTCTCAATTACAAATTGCGCAAGGGCTTGATTTGCATAAAGATATGCATTTGCCAAAACAAAACGAATTGACATTAAAAGGCGCGGCTATTCAATGTCGGATTACGACTGAAGATCCCCTGAACCAGTTTATGCCAGACACAGGGAAAATCGATACGTATCGTTCACCAGGTGGTTTTGGTGTGCGTTTAGATGTAGGAAATGCTTATTCTGGCTACGCTGTGACGCCTTACTTTGATTCTTTATTGGTTAAAGTCTGTACGCATGGTTTCTCTTTTGAACAGGCAATCAGTAAAATGCAACGCTGCTTAAAAGAATTTCGGATTCGTGGCGTGAAAACAAATATTCCGTTTTTACAAAATGTTGTGAGCTATCCAGCGTTTCAATCTGGCGAAGCCAAAACAACCTTTATTGATAATACACCTGAATTATTTGAATTTCCTCGTATGCGCGATCGTGGCAATAAAACGATGAAATACATTGGAGAAGTAACGGTCAATGGGTTCCCTGGCATTGAACGAACGGAGAAAAAATATTTTGAAGCCCCGCGCGTGCCGACAGATATTGAAGTTCCAGAAAAAGTGATCACAGCTAAAAATATTCTAGACGCTCAAGGAGCAACCGCCGTCATCGATTGGGTTAAGAATCAAGAAAGTGTGTTAATGACAGATACCACGTTCCGTGATGCGCACCAAAGTTTATTAGCTACTCGTGTGAGAACACAAGATTTTAAAGCAATTGCTGGTCTAACTGATGCAGCCCTGCCTGAGCTGTTTTCTAGTGAAATGTGGGGTGGCGCTACGTTCGATGTTGCCTATCGCTTCTTAACCGAAGACCCATGGCAACGTTTAAGAAAAATTCGTCAGTTGATGCCAAATACACTTTTACAAATGCTGTTCAGAGGATCTAATGCGGTAGGCTATCAAAATTACCCTGATAATGTTATTGAAGAATTTATTAAAGAATCCGCTCGCCAAGGAGTCGATGTTTTTCGAATTTTTGATAGCTTAAACTGGATTCCTCAAATGGAAAAAAGTATTCAAGTCGTTCGAGATACCGGAAAAATTGCGGAAGCAGCAATTTGTTATACTGGGGACATCAATGATCCAGCCCGAGCAAAATATAATGTTCAATATTACCTTGATATGGCTAAAGAATTGGAAAATTTAGGTGCACAAATCATTGCGATTAAAGATATGGCTGGCTTATTGAAACCACAAGCTGCTTATCGTTTAATTAGTGAATTAAAGGCAGCCACGGATTTACCAATTCATCTCCACACCCACGATACTAGTGGTAATGGGATCATCACTTATTCAGCAGCCACTAAAGCAGGCGTTGATATTGTTGACGTCGCAATGAGTGCGATGAGTGGCGCAACTAGCCAGCCAAGTATGAACAGTCTATATTATGCTTTAGTCAATGGTGAACGGACGCCAACTATTAACATTGATAATGCACAGAAAATCAATCATTATTGGGAAGATGTGCGCATGTATTATCAACCATTTGAAAATGGGTTAAATGCCCCGCAAACAGAAGTCTATATGCATGAAATGCCTGGTGGTCAATACTCTAATCTGCAGCAGCAAGCAAAAGCGGTAGGCTTAGGGCACCGTTGGGATGAAATCAAAAAAATGTATCACACAGTGAATTTGATGTTTGGTGATATTGTAAAAGTGACGCCATCTTCAAAAGTCGTGGGAGACATGGCACTCTTCATGGTTCAAAATCATCTGACAGAACAAGATGTTTATGCGCGTGGTGAAGAACTAAGTTTTCCTGAATCCGTTGTGACTTTTTTCCAAGGTGATTTAGGTCAACCAGTTGGTGGGTTCCCAAAAGAGCTGCAACGAATTATTCTAAAAGGTCGACCAGCCTTCACAGAGCGGCCAGGTGACTTAGCAGCACCTGTTGATTTTGCGAAAGTACAAGAAGAATTAGCCGAAAAAATTGGGTATCAACCTAAATTGGAAGAAGTTTTAAGTTATTTAATGTATCCACAAGTATTTTTAGAGTATCGTCAAAAATACGAAACCTTTGGAGATATAACCTTATTAGATACGCCAACATTCTTTAATGGTATTCGTCAAGGAGAGACATTGGAAGTTCAAATTGAACGAGGAAAAACGTTAATTATTCGTTTAGATGAAATTGGCGAACCTGATATTGACGGAAACCGTGTCTTGTTCTTCAATTTGAATGGGCAACGTCGTGAGGTTTTAGTTAAAGATGCCTCCATTAAGTCTGCTGTTCAAGTAAAACAAAAGGCGGAACCAACTAATAAAGAACAAATCGGCGCAACGATGTCTGGTTCTGTTCTACAAGTATTGGTCAAACGTGGCGATAAAGTAGAAAAAGGTCAGCCGTTGCTGATTACAGAAGCCATGAAAATGGAAACGACTATCGAAGCACGTTTTGCGGGCACGGTAGATCACATTTATGTTGAAGAAGGCGAAGCAATCAGCTCAGGTGATTTGTTATTAGAAGTGAAAGAAAAATAAGATGAGAGGGGAAAAAATGAAGCGATTTTGGGCCTTTACTGCTGTTTTTTTAACAGTTCTACTCATCGGATATTTAGAGCCAGTTTTTTTTCCTGCTGAAAAACCAACCGAAACAGCTCAAAGTGGGCGCTTATCCAGCGCTCACACCGCTGTTCCTCATGAAGAATTGCCAGCTTCTGGCTACGCAGCATACATAGGGAAAGATGTGGAAACCTTTATCCGCCAGTTTGGCAATCCTAAAGAAAAAATTAAAACAGGTCGTACGTATGAATTATGGACGTTCGGTTTGACGATGAATGATTACTTAGAAGTCAACGTTCGAGAAAATAAAGTCATCGCAATTAAGGCCTTTAACAATGACAAAATGATAGAACCGTTTAAGATAGATATGAAGCTTGCTGACTTGTCTGATTTAATGACGATTTATTCGAATTTTGCATTTAATTTTCATCATGAAGCTTACGATGTCGAGCTGATGGAAGAAGATATGAACTATCGACCACTGGTTGCTTTTGATAATGGCAGTTTTGCAGTGTTATTTTTTAATCAGCGGACAGGCGGTTTAATGGCAGTTAATTATGTCAATAAAGAAACGTTGCTCACGGAAATGCCGTATCAATTAAATGAAGGTTCTCCTTTGCCAGTTGATATAACGCAGTCAATGACCTTCGATCCTGTTCAAAGTAACCAAGCGATTTATGTCATGAATCTGGTTAAACAGCAAGAAAATCAAGCTGCTTTTTCAGTTTCCACACAAAGTCAAAAAGATGCCCAAACATTGTATCAAACGATGGCCAACCATACACCAACAGTTTTGTCAGCAAATCGACAAGCGGAATTGTTACAAACAAGAGAGGAACATACGGCTATTCATCCCTTTCAGTTGACTAAGGACGAATTTTCTTTATTAGTTAAAACGAGCAAACTTTCGTTGAGAGAACCAGCAGGTATTTTCCAAGAACCTGTTTATGATAGTACCTTTACTATTTTGTCATGGTTTTCGGACCCGCAATATGATAGCTATTTTGCTGAGTCAGAAACGACAGAATTGGGCGTTGCCTTTTCCAATGAAGGTGTGTTAGTCTTATTAGAGAAACGACCAGAAAATAGGCAAATCACGGAGAGTAGTGAAAAGTTATGATTGTGACAGAACATTTATTTGCAATTGAAGATCAAACAGAATGCTTAATTTCAGCACTTTTAGAAAGTGATGCTGTTCAAAACTATAAAGAAACAAAAAAAGCCATGTATGCTTCAACGGAAGTTGCTCAGTTACAAAAAGCATTTTTAGAAGCTAAGTCAGCTTTTGAACGAGTTGAGGCTTATGGAATTCATGCACCCGATTTTCGGGAGAAACAGCGAGCCCTACGTAAAGCAAAGCGGGCGCTTGATTTAAATGAAATCGTTGCAAATTATCGTTTTGCTGAGACAAACGTTCAAACGTTGCTAGATACAATTGGTTTAAAGATTGCGCAACTAATTTCTGAAGATATTAAAGTAGATGCTGGAAATCCTTTCTTTGAACGAGGAAAGAAACATTCAGGTTGTGGAGGAAGCTGCCATGCAAGCTAAAGAAGAAAAAGAATTTACGCTTCAAGAGCGTCGTTGCCTAATTGTTTGGGTATACACATTAAAACCGTTAAAACAGTTACGCCGATATGGACTGATTCACTATGTTTCACGAAAAATGAAATATGTGGTGATTTACATGAATGAAGAAAATATTGAAAGTAACATGGAAAAAATTAATCAGTTACATTTTGTTCGTAGTGTCGATAAATCGTATCGACCAGATGTCGAAATGAATTTTGCTGAAAAAATTGGTACCAAAGCGGCTTATCAAGAACAAGAAGACGATGGCTATGTAGTAGAGGAATTATCTACAGAGATTCGCTTAGCGGAGAATGTCTAATGCAAAAGAGTGAGAAATGTTATGAGAAATTTCAAACATTTTTCACTCTTTTTGTTATAATGAATTATAAAAGAATGATTGATAAAGGAGTCGAAACAATGCGTGTTATTTCTGGAGAATATGGTGGCCGGCGCTTGAAAGCGTTAGATGGCGACAATACTAGGCCCACAACAGATAAAGTAAAAGAATCTATTTTTAATATGATTGGTCCATATTTCGATGGTGGAATGGCGCTGGATTTATATTCAGGAAGTGGCGGGTTAGCGATTGAAGCCGTTTCTCGTGGAATGGACAAAAGTATTTGTATTGAAAAGAATTTTGCTGCACTAAAAGTAATTAAAGAAAATATTGCGATTACAAAAGAACCAGAAAAATTTGAAGTTAGAAAAATGGATGCTAATCGTGCCTTAGAACAGTTTTATGAAGAGAAGCTACAATTTGATTTGGTCTTATTGGATCCGCCCTATGCCAAACAAGAAATTGTTTCACAATTAGAAAAGATGTTAGAACGGCAGTTATTAACAAACGAAGCCGTTATCGTTTGTGAAACAGATAAAACTGTCAAATTACCGGAAACGATTGGTACACTAGAAAAAACAAGAGAAACCGTTTACGGAATCACTCAAGTAACGATTTATCGTCAGGAGGCGTAAGATGCGTAAAATTGCTCTATTTCCCGGAAGTTTTGATCCGATGACAAATGGTCATTTAAATTTGATTGAACGCAGTGCGAAGTTATTTGACGAAGTCATCATTGGCGTTTTTATAAATACAAGTAAGCAAACATTATTTACGCCAGAAGAGAAAAAATATTTAATTGAAGAAGCAACTAAAGAAATGCCAAATGTGCGTGTTATTATGCAAGAAACCCAGTTAACTGTGGAAAGTGCAAAATCATTAGGGGCTAATTTTTTGATTCGTGGCATTAGAAACGTCAAAGACTACGAGTACGAGAAAGACATTGCTAAAATGAATCAACATCTGGCGCCAGAAATTGAAACGGTTTTTCTATTAGCAGAAGAACCATATGCACATGTAAGCTCCAGTTTACTAAAAGAAGTTTTACGTTTTGGAGGCGATGTGTCTGACTATCTTCCTCCCAATATTTATCATGCGTTAAAACAAAAGAAGAATGACTGGAGCTAAAATAATGAATAAAAAAACAGAAAAATTTTCGTTTAAATCACTCATTCCAATGGTATTGGCATTGCTGCTAATTGGTTTGTTTATCGTCCCAATTCCTTATTATATTGAAGGACCAGGAACGACAGAAAATTTAAAAGAGTTTGTAACTGTTGATGGGAAAAAAGATACGCAGTCTGGTGCTTTTTATTTAACAACGGTGGGCATTCGTTCGGCCACTATTTTTTCTGCCATAAAAGCAAACTTTTCGGATTTTCAAGAAGTCATGTCCAAAAAAGAATTAATGGGAGATAGTAGTAATAGCGAATATAATCGAATTCAACAATACTATATGGATTCCTCAAAAAACGCCGCAATTGAGCAAGCCTTAAAATTAGCGAAGGTTCCATATGAGATGAAATTTAAAGGCGTCTATGTGTTAGCGATGGAAGACAACTCAAGTTTTAAAGGAAAAATTGAAGTTGGCGATACCGTGACAGGCGTGGATGGCAAATCTTTTAAAAGCAGTGAAGAATTAATGAACTACATTAAAGCACAAAAAGTGAATCAAAAAGTCACTGTTCAATTTACTCAAGATGGCAAAGCAAAAGAAGCGACCGGCAAATTAATTGAATTGCCAACAGATAAAAAAGCGGGGATTGGTATTGGTTTGACCGATCATACAGAAATTGATTCTTCTATCCCAGTATCTATTGAAGCGGGTGATATTGGTGGGCCATCGGCTGGTTTAATGTTTACTTTGCAGACCTATGAACAATTAAGTCATAAAGATTTACGTAAAGGTCATGAAATTGCTGGAACAGGTACGATGAACAGTCAAGGAATCGTTGGTAGAATCGGAGGCATTGACAAAAAAGTTGTAACTGCCAGTGAGAACGGCGCAGAAATTTTCTTTGCACCCGATGATGAAATAACTTCAGAAATGAAAAAAGTTGAGCCAAAAATCAAATCGAATTATCAAGAAGCACAAGAAGCTGCGAAAAAAATTGGGACAAAAATGAAAATTGTCCCAGTAAAAACGGTTCAAAATGCCTTGAACTATCTAGAGAAATTAAAATAAAAGTACGCCTGGACCAAAAATTACTAGTGATTTTTGGTCCAGGCGCATTTTTTTTGTTAAAAAATGCGTAATTATATTTTGAAGGGAGGACAAACGATGGATTGGTTGAAACAGTTACCCAAAAAGTGGCTATTGCTAGGTAGTGGCGCGTCTATAGTTATTTTGATAACTCTATTAGTGGGTATTTATTTGATGGTTAATAAGGAGCCACAAGTAGACACCACAATGTGGGAGGAGACAAGTCTGACCACTACGGCAGAGGCCACCACAGAGGCCACAAAAGAAAGGGCAGAAACAATGATCTATGTTGATATTAAAGGCGCAGTGAAAGTACCAGGAATCTACCAACTAAAAAATCAGCAGCGGATTTGGGATGCTTTAGCTTTAGCTGGAGGCGTGAGCGAGGAAGCTGATACTGCCCAGGTCAATTACGCTCAAAAAGTAAAAGATCAAATGATTATTTACGTGCCCAAAAAAGGAGAACCAGTGGCACAGTCATTAGAAACGCTGCAGGAATCAGCATCTGCTCAGCAAAATCAGGAGGAAAAGATCAACCTTAATACGGCAACAGAAGCAGAGCTACAAACGATTTCAGGAATCGGTGCGAAAAAAGCACAAGAGATTATTCGTTTTCGTGACGAACAAGGACCGTTTAAAACCGTCGAGGAACTGAAAAATGTTCCCGGTATTGGAGAGAAAACAGTAGAACGTTTAAAAGACATGTTGACAGTGACTGGCTAACTTTTAACAGAAAATTCCTGAGAATTCTTGACTATGGGATGCGGATAACATACTATTTGTAATAAGATTAAATGATTTGGCAAATCGAACACAGGAGTCATTAAAAATAAAGGAGGTTTATTATGGAACGAATTCCATGGGACCAATATTTTATGGGACAAAGCGTCTTATTATCATTAAGAAGTACTTGCACACGGTTAACTGTCGGAGCAACCATTGTTCGCGACAAACGAATTATTGCAGGAGGTTATAATGGTTCAGTCAGTGGCGGAACGCATTGTATTGATGAAGGATGCTATGTTGTTGATAATCATTGCGTTCGAACAATCCACGCAGAAATGAATGCAATTTTACAATGTGCGAAGTTTGGCGTCCCTACAGAAGGGGCAGAAATTTATGTGACACATTTCCCTTGCCTGCAATGTACAAAGATGATTTTACAAGCAGGGATTAAAAAGATTTATTATTTAAAGGATTACCGTAATGATGCGTACGCCCTAAATTTAATTGAACAAGTAGGAGCCACGGTTGAAAAAGTGACTTTAGTACCAAAATATTTTGCCGAATTACAATGGGGAGAAGAATTTGCCACACTTGAGGACAATCCTTCCTCAGCTGAGGAATAATTGGTTCTTCATAGCTCTGCTGACTAGTTGTGGGCTGTGGTGTTTTTTCGCACCTAGCCTATTAGGAGCTCTTCTTTTTTCTATCACTGTTATCCGTATTGTCTGTACAAAAAGTTTTCCTGTTATATTGGGAGGTTTTTTGTGCAGTTTTTTAATAGTAGGGGGCATATTGATTTTCCAGTGGTTAAAGCCAGTCTCTTTGTTGCCTAAAGAAGTCCGCTTGTCAGGACAGCTAACGATATTGCCAGATGAAATACAAGTCGATGGTGATCAAGTAAAATTTCCTGCCAATTGGATCGTAAAAGGCAAAAGGCAGAAAGTGATGGCATTTTATCAATTAAAAAGTGTGAAAGAAAAACAGCAATGGCAACAACTAACCACAACCATTCAGGCAACCGCTGTAGGTATTTTAGACTCGCCCCAAGGTCAAACCAACAAAAATGGCTTCAATTATCAACTATTTTTAAAGAATCAAGGAATCGAAGCTATTTTATTCATTGAGGAGATAGGACAACCGCGTTCCTTTTTTTCTTGGCGGTTTAAAGAAATCATTAGCGGCTGGCGGAAATGGGCGATGGTACATATTCAGAAAAATTTTGGTGATACTAGTGCAATGTACATGAATGCGTTGCTCTTAGGTTTTCGTAATGAAGAATTTGCTGAAATAAGCGATAAATTTTCAGCATTAGGCATTTTGCATCTTTTTAGTTTGTCAGGGATGCATGTTTCTTTTTTCCTTCGTTTATTTCGCTTGCTGATGCTAAGAATCGCTCGCCGAACACAAGAAAGTTATTTTTTGTGGCAATGCGTTTTTTCTCTGATATATGCTGGTTTAACAGGATTCTCAGTCAGTGTCATGCGGGCGCTTTTACAAACAAACCTCAATACGTTCAATCGACGGTTTAATTGGCAGGTTCCGGCCCTCGATTGTTGGAGTTTAACTCTCTTAGTGCACTTGATTGTTCAGCCAACCCTCTTTTTATCAGTCGGTGGACAATTTAGTTACTTACTTTCCTTTGTTCTGCTGTTTTTAGAGCAAACATTGTTCGGTTATTCTTCGCCTTTCATTAAAAATTGTGTAGGCTCTTTCCTATTGGCTGTGGCTTCCTTACCTATTTTAGTCCAATCATTTTATGAATGGCCCTTGTTAGGAAGTTTCTTAACATTTCTCTTGTTACCAATTTTTGAACGGTTCTTGTTACCGCTTTTGACGTTGAGCTTTTTTCTAGTGATTATTATGCCAGCACGTTATTTAGCAGCCTTGCTCGAACCACTATTTTTAACAATGAATGGCTTATTTGAGTGGGTGCTAGTTCACTTAAATCCGAAGCTGACCATCGGCTATTTAAATTCTTGGATACAAATTAGTTTGTTATTACTAATCGGTCTTTCGATGATTTATTTAGCAGACAAGTCTAAAAAAATTTTTTTCTCAATCGGACTACTAATTGTTTTGATAAATAGTAAATACCTTTCGCCAATTGGCATTGTTGCAATGATCGATGTAGGCCAAGGGGATAGTTTGTTTATCCAAGCGCCTTTTCACAGAAAAAATACACTGATCGATACAGGTGGTCGGTTGTCTTTTGACAAAGAAGCTTGGCGGCAACGGAAAAATAGTCGATCAGGAGCGGAATATTCAGTGATTCCTTTTCTCAAAAGTCAAGGAGTCAAACGTTTAGATGAAGTGATCATCACACACGCACATGAAGACCATTTTGGCGATTTATTAGCCATTGCGCAGAAGGTTCCAATTTCTGTTCTTTATTTCCCTAAAGGAGCAGCTGAAGCCAATTTTTCGTTTCGCCAAGTCTTGAAACAACTCCAAAAAAGCGGAACAGACTGTCGGCCAATTTTAGCACCCAAGCGAATTAATGGGCCCATTTCTTTTCAAATTTTATCACCAAATAAGAGCAGTATTGGGGGCAATAATGACTCGATAGTGTTTTCCACACAATTAGGTGGACGGCATTTTTTATTTACTGGTGACTTGGAAGCCGAAGGAGAAGAACAAGTGTTGGCTCGCTATCCCCAGTTGAAAATCGACATCTTGAAAGTCGGTCATCATGGCAGTAAAACGTCGTCTACTAAAAGATTTATCGAACAGCTTAATCCGCGAGAAGCATTGATTTCAGCTGGGCTGAATAATCGTTTTAAACATCCTCATCAGGAGACATTAGCGACGCTGGAGGAGCAAAAAATAAATTATTATCGGACTGATCTTCAAGGAATGATTTATTATCAATGGTTACCTTGGCAAGGGCTTTCTAAAGCCAAATTTGTTAAAGAACAAGACTAGTATTTCCAGAAGTAACATGATAGGATAAACAAGAGAAACGAGAAAAGGAGCGAGCCAATGGAGTTACAAAAAGCTTTGAAAGAAGTGCGAGAGCAAAAAATCGCTCCAGTTTATTTATTAATAGGAACAGAACTTTATTTAACTGAATTATTTAAAACAACATTGATGAAAGAATTGTTGACGGAAGAGGATGATCAATTTAACTTTTTCTCATTTGATATGGAGGAAACACCTTTAAGTGCAGCGATTGCTGAAGCGGAAACAATTCCGTTTTTTGGTGATTATCGCCTTGTCTTTGTGGAAAATCCTTACTTTTTAACTGCCGAAAGAAAAACAAACGGTGTGGAACATGATGTCAATCTTTTATTGAATTATTTGGAAAGTCCATCACCAACAACTGTTCTTGTTTTTATGGCCTCATATGAAAAATTAGATGAACGCAAAAAAGTTACCAAAGCATTGAAAAAAAATGCCACAGTAGTTGACGTCAATCCAATGGATGAAAAGGCTATTCGTCAGTACATTTCTCAAACGATTGAGAGTGAAGGGTACACTATTCGCTCCGATGCTTTTGATTTATTACTTCAATTGACAGACTTGAACTTATCAAAAATTATGGGAGAATTACAGAAGCTGTATTTATATGCCCTTGAAACGAAGACAATTACACGAGGTGCGGTTCAAGAATTAGTCCCTAAGTCTTTGGAACATAATGTTTTTGACTTAACCAACGAAGTACTTTCTGGAAACAGTGAAAAAGCTGTTCAATTGTATGAAGATTTACTTTTACAAGGAGAAGAAACCATTAAGTTAAATGCAATCTTATTGAATCAGATTCGCCTTTTTCTACAAACAAAAATTTTGGCTAAGATGGGCTATCAACAAGCGAATATCGCTGATACATTAAAGGTTCATCCTTATCGAGTCAAGTTAGCGTTACAACAAGTCCGACGATTTGAATTGTCTCGATTAGAAAGACTTTATGATGAATTAGTTGAAAATGATTATCGCATGAAAACGGGCCAAATGGATAAAGAATTACTATTCCAATTATTTATTTTAAAATTGACTGCGCAAGCAAAATAAGAAAGTACCAGAGACAATCGTTGTATGACGATTGTCTCTGGCACTTTCTTTTTATTTAGCTCCTAATAGTTCTTCTTTTCCGTGAACAAGCTGTGTCAACATGGCACAGAAAGGTGTTGCTACGTTGTATTTTTGTCCTTTGCGCCAAACGGCACCATTGATGTAATCAATTTCTGTGAGACGATGATTTTTAATTAAATCTTGATACATAGACGGATAGTGCAAGCCAATACCGTTTGGATCATAAGTTTGAGCAATATGTGTATAGACTTCTGCTTGATCTAAATGAATGGCTTCTTTTTCTGCGACTGCTGCAAATTCACTGATTAATGTTTTAACAAGGGATTCACTAACAGGTAGTGCACCAAATTCGGCAATATTACAATCAAGGATTGTACACAAACCGTTTAGCGTGCCATTGACACAGGCTTTCCGCCAAATAGAGTAGCGAACATTGCTACTATAGCTTGGATTTAAACCAGCTTTTTGGAAGACATCAACGACTTCTAAAGCAAATTCTTTACCAGAAGGATCAATATTTTCTAATTCAATTTCGCCATCACCTAAAAGTTTAACACGTCCCGGTCCTTCTAAACCAGCTGTCCACATGGTAATGCCAACCAAGATGTTTTCTTTTGGTACATATTTTTCTAGTACATCTTCATGACCTAAGCCATTTAATAAACATAGTACATACGTTTTTTCAGTAATCATTGGTTGAATCGCTTTAAACATTGCATCTAATTGTTGTGCTTTAGTTAAAGCGATAATTAAATCTACTTGTTCATTTTGATGGTCAATTTCTTCTGGTGAGAAGATTGGTAGGTTCGCGACAACTTCTTCTCCATTAAAATCAGCGATTAAACCATTTTTACGAATAGCTTCAATGTGCGCGGGCCATTGATCGATTAAAGTTACATCATTTCCGCCTTGATGCAACATAATTCCTAAACGGCTGCCCATAGCGCCGGCACCAGCAATTGCAATTTTCATGTGTATCCATCTCCTTAAAAGTTCTTTAACCGTTATTATTATACAGCAACTTTCCTAAAAATGAATAAATGGGACTTGCAAATTTGTTATTTTTTAAATGTTTCCTAAAAAGTAAGGATTGCATCAAATGGTAAAGTAAGCTAAAGTAAAGCGTGGAAAAGTTTATAAATGAAAGTAGAGGAATCGTTAATGACGAAAGAAAAATTTTGTCGAGAATCACGAGTGATTCAAACACATCGTGTATTTCCCTTTGATTTAAATCCCTTTGGTGCACTATTTGGTGGGAAATTAATGTCTTTAATTGATGATGCCGCATCCATTTCCGTTTCACGACATTGTCGGAGAGGGGCAGTTACAGCATCTTTAGATAACTTGAATTTTTTAAAACCTTTAAAAGAAAATCACTCAGTGTGTGTTGAAACGTTTGTTTCTGGCGTGCATCATAAATCGATGGAAGTATTTGTTAAAGTTGTAGGAGAAGATTTAACAACTGGAGAGCGTTATTTAGCGGCGACTTGTTTTACAACTTTTGTAGCCATTCCGTCTCATATGAATCCTGAAAGTGACTTCCAATTAGCGGCAGTCGTCCCAGAAACTGCAGAAGAAAAGTTGATTTGTTCCAATTATGAAACGAGAAGACAACAACGTTTAGCTTTGCGAGAAGAGACTAAATTATTTAGTCAACATCTCACAACAGATTTACCGTGGATTGATTCACCTTTATAAAAAAATGTCCGAGTCTTTGTGAAAACAGACTTGGACATTTTTTGATGAAAAAAGAAGCTAACATGAATGCTAACTTCTATCTCACATTATTTAGCTAATTTGCTTAAACGAATTTTATCGCGGTTAGCTTTGTTTTTATGGATTAAACCTTTAGTTGCAGCCATATCAACAGCTTTAACAGCTTCGTTGTATAAAGCATCGACGTTATCAGCTCCAGCAGCTACAGCTTCTTCAAATTTCTTGATTGCTGTACGCATTGCGTTTGTTTGAGATGAATTTTTCGCATTCGCGTTAGCACTTGTACGTACGCGTTTGATTGCAGATTCGATATTTGGCATTTGTTTCACCTCCGATGATTTAGGTTTTACACTGGTCAGCCAATGTAATTCAACAGTAATCATTATACCTAATCCATTGTTCCATTGCAATAAAAGACGACAAGTTTTTTTCCTTAACAGACAATTTCAAGAAAAAAATAAGAAAATTTGCCAGAGCCTTAAGAAAAAAGCATACATTTTTTTTAAAACATGCTATGATAAAATAGATAAATGAAAAATGGTGGTGTCTTTGTGAGTATTGCATTATTGGTAACGATTACTTTGGTAATGGGTGTAATTTTTGTTAACGGTTGGACGGATGCGCCGAACGCAATTGCAACCGCTGTCTCGACTCGGGTGTTAAAACCGAATGTCGCAATTTGGATGGCTGTTGTGATGAACTTTTTAGGTGCATTAGTCATGACCTTTTTTAATGCCCAAGTAGCTGAAACGATTAGCAACATTGTTAGTTTTGACGCAAATGGAAACGCTTCACAGGTGGCTTTGGCTGCTTCGCTTTTTTCAATTGTGGTTTGGGCAGTTGCTGCGTGGTATTTTGGTATTCCCACAAGTGAAAGCCATGCGTTAATTGCCGGCTTGACTGGTTCGGCAATGGCATTAGGTGGTTTGGGTGCAGTCAATGGCTCGGAATGGATCAAAGTGCTTGTTGGTCTAGTTGTTTCTACCGTTATGGGCTTTGGCGGCGGTTATTTGATTGCCAAACTTGTTGTGAAAGCTTTCTCGGCTGTGCCTAGAAGAAAAGCCAACAAATTTTTTACAGTTGGACAAGCCTTTGGTGCAGGAGCTAATGCTTTTTTACATGGTGCGCAAGATGGGCAAAAATTTATGGGCGTGTTCATGTTAGTGCTTTTTTATAATAATTTAGTCGAAAAAACAGGTGGCGGTTTTGTGATTCCGTTATGGGTTATGGTTCTGTGTTCCATTACAATGGGCATTGGAACTTCTGTGGGCGGCATGAGAATCATTAAATCAGTCGGGATGGATATGGTAAAACTTGAACGCTATCAAGGCTTCACTGCAGATTTAAGCACGGCTATTTGTTTATTTTTAGCATCGGCTTTTGGGATTCCAGTTTCAACTACTCATACAAAAACAACAGCGATTATGGGAGTAGGTGCTTCTAAGCGAATCTCAAGTGTTGACTGGCGTATCGTGAAAGAAATGCTGATAGCATGGATTTTAACTTTCCCAGGATGTGGGCTGATCGCTTATGTGATGTCAAAATTATTTATTGCAATTTTTTAAGGAGAGAAAAACATGGCACGTAAAAAACAATTTGATTATTTTGGAGAATTAAACCAGTTAGCAACAAATGCTTATGAAGCGGCAAAGGTTTTGCAAGAAATTGTAGACAATTATTCATTAGAAAACTTAGTAAAAAAATCAGAAGTGATTCATCAATTGGAAAAAGAGAATGATGAAATTGTTCGCAAAATTTTAAATGAACTCTATATTTCCTTTATTACGCCGATTGATCGAGAAGATATTGTCGATATTACGGATCACTTAGATAACATTATTGATAGCATTAATAGTTTGTCTTATTTACTTGATCATTTAGTTGTCGAAGAAATGATTGCGCCCGCGCTAGAATTAACTGCTTATATTGTTAAAGCGACAGAAGGCGTTAAATCAGCAACGAAGGAATTTGCAAAATTTAAGAATTCTAAAACGTTAGTTTCATTGATTGATGAAGTGAATACGATTGAATCTCAAGGCGATAAATTATACAGTAGCGCCATGAAAGATTTGATGACCAACGAAAAAGATTTATTAAAAGTTATCAAGTGGAAAGATGTTTACGATCAGCTTGAGCGCACGATTAATGATTGTGAATCAGCTGTTAATATTATTGTCGGAATTGTCATCAAAAATACGTAAAGAAAAGAGGGGGAGCTGTTGGTTAAAGTAATTATTGATGCTGATGATTTTGGGATGTCAGAAGCGATTAATCATGGCATTATCAAAAGTTATGTCGATGGTTTAACAACGTCGACACTTTTGATGCCCAATTTACCAACAGCAGAACACGCCGTTGCGTTAGCAAAAAATTATCCAGGCTTATTTGTAGGTCAGCATACGAATTTTTTATTAGGGAAACCTTGTGCGGACCCATGTATGATTCCTTCACTGGTAGATGAACAAGGCAATTTTCATCGCTCTTCTTATTATCGTCAACAAAAGCAAGTAACCTTCGTATATGAAGAAGTACGACTTGAAACGATTGCACAATTGACGCGCTTTAAGGAACTAACTGGACATTATCCTGAACATTTTGATTGCCATTCGATTGGTGATGAAGTGGTTGATCAAGTATTTTTAGAATTAGCAGAAGAGTACGGACTTCATACAACCCTGAAATATAGTGGGGAAAAAGAATATCCACCGCAACAAGGTTATTTCCAGGTGACACATTTGTTAGAGTCTGGCGCGTTATCTTATATTCACGAAGGCGTATCAGTGGAGAATTTTTTAGAAGATGACTTTGGTTTATTACGGATGCCGGAATCGGCAATTGCTGAGATGCATTTTGATGTTGGGTATTTGGATCAATTTGTGTTAGACAATTCTTCTTATACCACTTTACGCTGCAAAGAATTAGCAACGATTTGTGATCCTCGTGTTCGTCAGTGGTTTGAAGAACAGGGGATTGAGCGGATAACGTTTGGCGATTTAAAAAAATAAAACCGTTGCTTTCAATAGTGAAAGCAACGGTTTTATTTTTATGAGAATAACCAGTAGCCAATTAAAATCGCACCTAAAATTACACGATACCAACCGAAAACTGTAAAATCGTTTTTCTTCAAGTAATTCAATAAGAATTTAATCGCAATGATGGAAACAACGAAGGCAACAATAGAGCCAGTTAATAAAATAATGATTTCTTCTGACCCAAACGTATTTCCTTTGGCCAAGAATTTAAAGATTTTTAAAAAACTTGCTCCAAACATTACTGGAATTCCTAAGAAAAATGAAAACTCTGTTGCAACAAAACGTGAGGCCCCAATTAAGATTGCCCCTAAAATGGTCGCTCCTGAACGTGAAGTTCCTGGAATTAATGCCAGTACTTGGAAAGCACCAACTATTAAAGCGGCTTTATAAGTGAAGTCTTTTAGATTAGTACACTTCGGTGCAACATTTTTATTTCGTTTTTCAATGATAATAAAAGCAATCCCATAAACAATTAACATAATCGATACTGTTAAAAAGTTATAAAAATGTGCATCTAAATAATCATCAAATTTTAGACCAATAACTGCCGCTGGTAAACAAGCGACTAAGACTTTAGACCAAAGAATCCAAGTATCTTTTTTCTCTTCGCCATTTTTCTTTGGTGAGAAAGGATTCAATTTGTGGAAGTATAAAATAACAACCGCCATAATCGCTCCCAATTGGATAACGACGTTGAACATTTCCATAAAATCTTTACTTAGATCGAGTTTAATAAACTCATCCACTAAAATTAAATGTCCGGTACTACTAATTGGAAGCCACTCGGTAATTCCTTCGATAATACCAAGAATAATTGCTTTCCATAGGTTAGCAAAAAGCATGTCACCATTCCTTTCTGAAATAAATGCAAAATACATCAAGTATAAGTATACCCGCTGACAAAGTAAATGCCAATGCAAATTCTTATTTTAAAATAAATTTTAGAATTATACAAAGGTGCCACTTGTAATTCATGAAACTTTTTTCTATACTAGTGATACTTTAAAAAATGGGGGAAGAGAAATGTTTGGATTTTTGAAGAAAAAGAATGAAGTTGTCGAAAATAATACAATGTATGCCGTTGCCAATGGAACCGTTATCCCAATTAGTGAAGTGAATGATCCTGTTTTTTCACAAAAAATGATGGGAGATGGCTATGCAGTAGTTCCAGAAAATGGTGAAATTTATGCACCTATTGAAGGAGAAGTTTTAAGCGTTTTCCAAACAAAACATGCCATTGGTTTAAAAATGACAAACGGTCTTGAAATTTTATTACACATGGGTATCGATACGGTAGAGTTAAACGGGGCACCGTTCACTATTAAAGTGAAAGAAGGCGACCAAGTGACTGCAGATACGGTGGTCGCAATTGCTGATTTAGAAGCAATTAAAGCAGCTGGTAAAGGAACTGAAATGGTTGTCATTATTACCAACATGGATAAAGTAGCACAATTTTCGTTAGAGAAAACTGGCGTGGTTACAGCTGGTACACCAGTTGGCTCTGCCACAGCCAATTAATGCATTAGACAGATATTTCTATAAAGGAATATCTGTTTTTTTTGAACTGAAATAAAATTTTATTTTGGAATTAAAAAATATTTAGAAAAATAGTTGAAATTTTATTTCAAACAAGTTATAATGAAAGCGTATTAGAGAGGAGCTAAAAAGATGTATGGTATTTCAGTTTTTCTTGGTGAAGAGATTACAAACGATACAATTATTTATATCAAAAAGATGAAAGCGCTTGGATTTGATGGTATTTTCACTTCTTTACACATTCCAGAAGATGATACTTCCCTTTATCGCCAACGCTTGACTGATTTAGGGGCAATTGCTAAGGCAGAAAAAATGAAAATTATGGTAGATATTTCAGGTGAAGCGTTAAAAAGAGCGGGTTTTTCTTTCGATGAATTAGAGCCTTTAATTGAGTTGGGCGTAACTGGCCTCCGGATGGACTATGGCATTACGATAGAACAAATGGCTCATGCTTCACATAAGATTGATATAGGATTGAATGCTAGTACCATTACACTGGAAGAAGTGGCTGAGTTAAAGGCGCACCAAGCGGACTTTTCTCGCTTAGAAGCTTGGCATAATTATTATCCAAGACCTGAAACCGGCATTGGAACAACATTTTTTAATGAAAAGAACCGCTGGCTTAAAGAATTAGGCTTACAAGTTTTTACTTTTGTGCCAGGAGATGGGCAAACAAGAGGCCCAATTTTTGCTGGTTTACCAACATTAGAAAAACATCGGGTCCAAAATCCTTTCGCCGCTGCCGTTGGTTTGATGGCTGATCCTTATGTCGATGCTGTTTATATTGGTGATCCCACAATTAGTGAGCGAACCATGGCTCAATTTGGTTATTATCACCAAACCAATCAATTTCTGTTAGAAGTAGCACCTAGCGAGAGCCGCTATTTGAAGCGAATACTTGGGACTCATACCAATCGTTTAGATGCTGCAAGAGATGTTTTGCGAAGTGAATTATCAAGAACGAGTGAAATGTTCAGAAAAGATGAAATTGCAACGATTGAGTCAGAGCAGACTGAAGCACGTCCAGTGGGAACCGTAACGATTGATAATGAAAAATATGGTCGCTATATGGGAGAAATTCAAGTCACACTTGTGGACTTGCCGAAAGATGAAAAAGTCAATACGATTACACGAATTATTGAAAAAGATCAAACGATATTGCCGTTAATCAAGGCAGGCAATCAATTTACGCTAGTCACGGAAGGAACGATAGAGAATGAATTTAGAAAACTTAACAACTGAACGTAGAAATGAAAATACAATGGGCTTAGATGAGATGAGTGTCAAAGAAGCTTTACAAAAAATGAATCAAGAAGACCAAAAAGTTGCAATGGCAGTGGGTCAAGAATTAGCAGCCATTGAACCAGTGGTAGAAGCCATCATCAAAAGCTTCAATCAAGGCGGCCGCTTGATCTACATGGGTGCTGGTACGAGTGGTCGGTTAGGTGTCTTAGATGCAGCCGAATGCGTACCAACTTTTGGCGTCGAGCCAGAGATGGTTCAAGGCCTCATCGCTGGTGGTCAAAAAGCAATGACTGTCGCAGTAGAGGGTGCCGAAGATTCAAAAGAACTAGGTCGTCAAGATTTAGTTGATCTAAAATTATCAGCAAATGACATTGTTGTTGGGATTGCAGCCAGTGGTCGGACGCCTTATGTAATTGGCGGTTTAGAATATGCAACAACGGTGGGAGCAGCTACCGCAACTGTGGCATGTAATAAAAATGCCGAAATTAGTAAATATGCGCAAATGCCGATTGAAGTAGATGCAGGACCTGAATTTTTAACAGGTTCGACTCGCTTGAAATCTGGGACAGCTCAAAAATTAATTTTAAATATGTTATCAACTATTTCCATGATTGGTATTGGGAAAGTCTACAATAACTTAATGGTTGATGTAAAACCAACCAATGAAAAATTAGTGGAGCGTTCCAAACGGATTATTATGGAAGCAACGGGTTGTAGTTATGAAGTTGCCGAACTAAAATTTGTAGAAGCAGAAGAAAATGTGAAGTTAGCAATTGTAATGATTTTAACTGATAGTACTAAAGAAGAAGCAACACAAAAATTAATTGACGGGAATCAATTTATCAAGAATACATTAAATTAAGGAATTAGGAGGGTGTTTTAACATGGCAGAAGAAAGAATTAAACGCATTGCTGATGGGATTTATAAAGAAGTTGGTGGTCAAGAAAACGTGGACAAAGTCATTCATTGTATGACTCGTGTTCGTATGGATATCCGCGATTATGACAAAGTGGATATTGAAGGATTGAAAAAAATTGATGGCGTTATGGGCGTCGTAGAAGATGATACGTTACAAGTAGTTGTTGGTCCAGGGACTGTTAACAAGGTTGCACAAGAAATGGTAGATCAAGCAGGTGTCAAATTGGGAGAACCATTTAATCATGACACCGCAACGGATGCTTCAGCAGGCAAATCTGGAAAAGATTTAGTAGAAGAAAAAGCCGCTCAAATGAAAGCACAACAAAAAGCGAAACAAAATAACACTTCACCATTTAAAAAAGTGTTAAAAGCTATTTCTAGTATCTTTGTTCCGATGATTCCTGCCTTTGTTGGGGCTGGTATTATTGGCGGGATTGCAGCTGTTATGTCTAACTTAGTTGTTGCTGGTGATATTTCAGCTTCATGGCAACAATATATTGATGTCTTAAATATCATTAAAAATGGGATTTTTGCTTATTTAGCTCTTTACACTGGGATTAACAGTGCCAGCGTTTTTGGTGCAACGCCAGCGTTGGGTGGTGTTATTGGAGCAGTCACAATGTTGACAGGAATGAATCCAGATGCACCAATCAGTAATATTTTCACTGGGGGAACATTATCTGCAGGACAAGGCGGAATTATCGGTGTTATTTTTGCCGTATGGTTATTATCATTGTTAGAAAAACAATTGCATAAAATTGTCCCAGAATCAATTGATATTATCGTAACGCCAACCATTTCACTTTTAGTGATTGGCTTAGCAACTATTTTCTTAATCATGCCTGTAGCCGGAGCTATTTCTAATGGCTTAGTTGGTATTATCAATGTTGTCTTAGAAAAAGGTGGCATGGTTGCTGGCTTTACTCTTGGTTTAACCTTCTTGCCAATGGTAATGTTTGGTTTACATCAAATTTTGACGCCAATCCACATTGAAATGATTAATCAAACAGGGATGACTTTGTTATTACCAATCCTGGCCATGGCTGGTGCGGGACAAGTCGGTGCAGCTTTAGCATTATGGATTCGTTGTAAATCAGATAAAAAATTAGTTGAAATGATTAAAGGTGCCTTGCCAGTTGGGATTTTAGGTATTGGTGAACCATTAATCTACGGAGTTACTTTACCATTAGGACGTCCATTCATTACTGCTTGTATCGGCGGTGGTATTGGTGGTGCAGTAATCGGTGCCTTCGGTAATGTTGGTGCGATTGCTATTGGACCAAGTGGGGTGGCTTTAATTCCATTAATTGCCAACAACCAATGGCTTGCTTATGTATTAGGTTTATTGGCCGCTTACGCAGGTGGGTTTGTAGCAACGTTATTCTTTGGGATTCCTAAAGATATGCAAACAACTAAATAATAAATAGAAAAAAGGAGAACTTGGCTTCTCCCTTTTTCTTTGTTAAAATTTAATTGCGTAGGAAATGGTGTATCAGGAGGGGTGTTTATGCAACAAAATATTGTTTTATCTATCCAAGATCGTCTACAACAATTACCAAAATCAGAACGAAAAATCGCAGAATATATTTTAAAAAATACAGAAACAGTTATTTCAATGAATGCGCAAGAGCTAGCGAAACAAGCAGGATCAAGTCCAGCGGCAATTATTCGCTTTTGTCATTCTATGGATGTGAATGGCTTCACAGAGTTGAAACTTTTATTATCTGCAAATCTTGGTCAAATGAAGCAGCAAATGTATACTGAAGTTACTAAAGGGGAATCAACAGCTGACATTAAACAAAAGTTACAGGCGCGCTTTGTTCATGTGGTTGAGCGAAGCGGTCAGACATTAGAGGATGTCGCAGTGAATGAAGCCGTTGATTTGTTGGAAAAAACAGAAGTAATTTTTGTCTATGGGTTGGGCGCCTCTTCGTTGGTTGCTCAAGATATTTATCAAAAGTTTACGCGATTAGGCCGAACGGTATTTACAACATTGGATCATCATTTATTTGCTTCCATGTTAGGCTCAACAGAAAAGCCTAGTGTTTTTATTGTTATTTCTAATTCTGGAACGAATAAAGAAGCAAGTACTTTAGCTGATTTAGCGAAGCAGCAAGGGATTCCTATTATTAGTATCACACAAGATGAAAAATCAGTGATTGGTGAAAAAAGTGATATCGTCCTCCAAACCTCTAGTGGGGAAGACGTGCCATTGAGAAGTGCGGCTACTGTTTCCTTGGTGGCACAATTGTATGTAGTTGATGTTTTATTTTTTGCTTATGCAGCAAAAAACTATAAGGAAACCTTAGAAAAAATTCAAATCTCAAGAAAAAATGTAGAACGTTTAAAAGAATAAATAAAAAGAGAAGGGTATCTGTCATTTTGACAGATACCCTTCTCTTTTTTTACAATAAACGGCGCTTTTCAGCGATCTTTTTTCCCTTTTCAATATAAGAAATATCATTAATTCCTTGAATGGTAAATGTTCCTTTTTCGTAAGTTAAGGTCGTCACGCTACCATTCTCCAGTGCCATCTGCATAGGCAAACTTGCATCAATTAAGGAAAGTAAAAAGGAAATTGTTAGTCCATGGGAAACCACCATGACTTTGCCGCCACCATTTTTTTCTCGATGATGAGCGATATCTTCGAAACCAGACCAAACACGATCACGGATAACTTCATAAGGCTCCGCCCAGTCAGCCGTATCGGCTTCAATAATAGCATTTGCTAACTCGCGATAGGTAATCTTCGTGGTCATCATGTCCTCATAACTTTTAAAAGCTAAAATGCGTGGCACCACACCCCAAAGTTCACCATCATAGCCACCATCTAAAGAACCAAAACACCACTCACGAATTCGTTTATCGGTTAGGTAAGGAATCTTTTGGTGGTTTTGATGTTCTTGTAAAATAATCTGAGCGGTTTGCATGGCACGACCACTATCACTACTATAGGCTTCCTTAAAGTCTATGTCCCTAAGACCTAAGCCTAAATGATAAATGCCTTCTTCTCCTTGTTTGGTTAAGGGGGTATCTGACCAGCCTTGGGTACGGCCAATCGTATTAAACATCGTTTTTCCGTGACGAATAATATAAAGTGTCGTTGCTTCAGTCATTGCTACTCCTCCTAAGTTTCTTTAAATAGTGAATAAATCTCTAATTAAAAAATGGGTTTGTGGCTTTTTCATGTTGAATGGTCGTGGCATCACCATGGCCTGGATAAACAGGAAATTCTTCTGGTAAAGTGAATAGATAGGTCGTAATGCTGTGTAATAATTGTTGCATATCACCAGTGTGTAAATCAGTACGACCAATACTACCTTTAAACAATGCATCCCCAACAACAACAAAATCATCAAAGACAAAGCTGACGCTACCAATTGAATGACCAGGTGTTGGGACTACGGAAAATTTCATGCCGCCAATTTCATAATCGGTTAGTTTAAATTCATGTTCGGCGGGTTGAACAATAATATTTGCTATATCATCATGTCTGCCTAATCCTGAAAGATTCAAAATAGGATTGGAAAGCCACGCTTGTTCTAATGGACTAACATAAACAGGGATTTGATAATGGTGGCGCAATTCTTCTACCGCACCAATATGATCATAGTGAGTATGTGTTAATAAAATAGCGGCTGGGTTCTTCCCTAAACGGGTAATTTCTTGAATTAGTTTTGCTCCTTCTGCACCTGGATCAATAATTAATAATGCTTCTTCATTATAAACAAGATAACAGTTTTCTTGGATAACACCTGTTCTAATTTGTTCGATTTGTATCATCTCAGGACCTCCTAAAGTTCTAACGATTCTCTTCAAGTATACCGAAGAATCTTAAGAATAGAAAGTTTTCTTGTTTATCCAAAGAAAAAATAAATCATTCTTAGAATGTTCGGTTTTTGCTTGTTTTAACACGTATTTTTTTTAAAAAAATCACATTTTTATAGTTATTAAGCGAAAGTTTGTGTATAATCTTCATGTGATAGTAAGGAGGAGTATTAAATGTTTCATTTTGTAATAAAAGGAACAGGTTTTTCTAGTAAAAATTTGCAAGAGATTAAAGTTTATGAAGAGACACTTTTTTGTATAGATGAGGCCGGAGTAATTCAGGAAATAATTGAACCAGATACTGAAGCGTATGAAACTGTGCTAGCAGAACAAAAAGAGGCACAACGTTTTCAAGAATTGCCCCAAGATTCTTATCTTTTACCCGGCTTTGTTGATTTACATGTCCATGCACCTCAGTGGGCACAATCTGGGACCGCCTTGGATATTCCATTGTATGAATGGCTGAATACGTACACGTTTCCTTTGGAGTCCAAATTTGCAGATTTAACATTTGCCCAACAAGTCTATGATGAACTGGTAACCCAATTGTTAGCTAATGGGACAACAACAGCCCTTTATTTTGCAACCATTCATTATGAAGCTAGCCGTCGTTTGGCAGAGATTTGTGCGGAAAAAGGGCAGCGTGGCTTAATTGGTAAAGTTGTAATGGATGATCTTAATGAGAATCCTGAGTACTATCGTGATCAAACAACGCAACAAGCATTAGAAGAAACGGAACGGTTTATTCAAGAAATTCAAACATTAGCGCAGCAAACAAAACAAGGCGTGTATCCCGTTGTAACTCCACGTTTTATTCCAAGTTGTACAGAGGAAGCACTTAAAGGATTAGGAGAATTAGCAGCGAAATATCAAGTCCATGTTCAAAGTCATTGTAGTGAGAGTGATTGGGAACATCAATTTGTTCAAGAACGTTTTGGAAAAAATGATGCCCAAGCATTGAATGATTTTGGTTTATTGACAGAAAAAGCAGTGATGGCACATGCAGGCTTTTTAGAAGAAGCAGATATGAATTTATTCCATGAAACAGGGACGGCTGTGGCGCACTGCCCAATCTCTAATGCTTATTTTGGCAATGCGGTAACACCGATTGCAAAATTAGTACATCAACATCAAGTAGAAGTTGGTTTAGGTAGTGATCTTTCAGGTGGTTTTTCACCAAGTCTTTTTGACAATTTAAAGCAAGCGGTGATTTCTTCTAGAATGTTAGAAGATGGCGTCGATGCTACAAAAAAACCAGAAGTACGAGGTGTTAAAACAGCACGGATTACAGTAAATGAAGCGTTTTATTTAGCTACTGCTGGTGGTGGTCAAGCGCTAAGTTTGCCAATTGGAAAATTAGAAAAAGGGTATGCTTGGGATGTTCAAATTATTAATACAAGCTTGTCACAAGCACGAATTCCTAAAAATCCAGGGGAATCATTGCTTGATATTTTCCAAAAAATCTTATATTTAGCACGACCAGAAAATATTCGAGAAGTCTGGGTACAAGGTGAAAAAGTACATGATAAAAATTTAATGTCAGCAACTAAAGGAGCATAAAAAATGAGTGAAAAGAAACAAAGTAATCTTCATTTAACAGTGGGGCCAGAAGATTCAGTATCTTTTGGGCAGGCTACTATGTTAGGGATTCAGCATGTCTTAGCAATGGACGTGTACGTCGTACCTGTAATCATTGCTTCAATTATTGGAATTAGCACAGCACAAACGTCTTCTTTAATCCAAGCAACATTCATAGCAGCAGGACTTGCCACGATTATTCAATCTCATTTTTGTATGAGATTACCAGTTGCGCAAGGCCCTTCATTTATTCCAATCGGGGCAATTGCAGGAATTTATTTTGCCAATAACCAACAAGGAAATGGCTGGGGCGCAGTTTTAGGTGCTAGTTTAGTGGGGGCAATTGTTGTTATTATATTAGGATTTACTGGTATTTTTAATCGTTTAATCACTAAATTTGTTCCACCAATTGTGGGAGGAACAATTATTTTTGTGGTGGGGCTTTCGTTAATGCCAGTCGCTTTATCGGATAATATTTACCACGCAAAAGGGGAATTAGGACAAAATATTTTATTAGCATTTATAGCAGCGGGTACGTTGATTTTCTTTGCACTCTTAGGTTCTGCTTTGAAAAAAGGGCGGATTTTCCGCGTTTCTTCTGTCATTTTGGCATTATTATTTGGGAGCATCGCGGCACAATTATTAGGGGTACTTGATTTATCAGCCGTTAGTGAAGCGGCTTGGTTTAGTTTGCCTCAGTTACCATTAGTTAACTTTTCTTTCCAATTTGATTGGTCAGCCATTGCCACGATGTTAGTTATTTATCTGGTTTTAATGGCGGAAACAACAGGCACTTGGTTTGCTGTGAGTCATGTTGTTGCTGAACCTTTGACCGAAGAAAAAATTAATCGCGGCGTAATTGGTGAAGGCTTAGGTTGCTTAGTTTCTTCATTCATTGGCGGCACGCCAGTAACTAGTTACTCTACAAATGCTGGGATTATTTCAATCACTGGAGTTGCTAGTCGCAAGGTTTTTGTGGCTGCAGGTGCGTGGTTTGTCTTATTTGGCTTATCTGGAAAACTTTCCACCTTGATTTCGGCCATTCCGGCACCAGTTATCGGCGGCGTTTTTGTGGTTGTTTGCGGCATCATTTCTGTAAGTGGAATGAAAGTTATGAGTGATGTAACGATTCATGAAAAAGAGATGTATGTAATTGCCGTTCCGATTATTATGACGTTAGCGTTGACATTGTTACCAAAAGAGTTTTTGGAAACTTTACCACAATTTTTACAATATTTATTTAGTTCACCCGTGGCAACTGCCTCAATTGTTGCTATTTTATTGCAGGCCATTTTACCAAACGTTCAAGAAGGGTAAAAAGATTAATTTTCGTTAAAACGCCTTTGACAAGTGGCGGTAAATAGTGTAAATTAACAATGGTGTTTGTAAACACGAACGTTAAATGACCGAATGTTCGGTTTTTACGTTATTTTTGTAAATAACTAGGAGGCAGTAAGTATGAAAGTTTTTGATTATGAAGATGTCCAATTAATTCCCAATAAATGTATCGTGAATAGTCGTTCTGAATGTGATACTACAGTAACTTTAGGAAAACATTCGTTTAAAATGCCTGTCGTTCCAGCGAACATGCAAACAATTATTGATGAAACGATTGCGGAAACCCTTGCTGAAAATGGTTATTTTTATATCATGCATCGGTTTGATGAAGAGGCGCGAGTGCCATTTATTAAAAAAATGCAAAAAAAAGGCTTGATCACGTCAATTAGTGTGGGTGTGAAAGAAGGGGAATACGCTTTTGTTGAAACGTTAGCCCGAGAAGGTTTAGTTCCTGACTACGTGACAATTGATATCGCCCATGGTCATTCAAATGCGGTGATTAATATGATTCAACACTTGAAAAAATCTTTACCAGAAACGTTCGTTATTGCGGGCAATGTTGGAACACCAGAAGCCGTTCGCGAATTAGAAAACGCTGGAGCCGATGCCACCAAAGTGGGGATTGGCCCAGGAAAAGTTTGTATTACTAAAATTAAGACTGGCTTTGGAACAGGTGGCTGGCAGCTAGCGGCTTTACGTTGGTGTGCCAAAGCTGCTCGGAAACCAATTATTGCAGATGGTGGAATTCGGACCCATGGAGACATTGCAAAATCTGTGCGTTTTGGGGCAACTATGGTCATGATTGGTTCACTATTTGCGGGACATGAAGAATCACCAGGTGAAACAAAAGTGGAAGATGGCATTGTTTACAAAGAATACTTTGGTAGCGCCTCTGAATTCCAAAAAGGCGAAAAGAAAAACGTTGAAGGGAAAAAAATCTGGTTACGCCATAAAGGGAAGTTGGCAGATACTTTAGTCGAAATGCAACAAGATTTACAATCTTCCATTTCATACGCGGGAGGTCGCGATTTAGAAGCGATTCGTAAAGTTGATTATGTGATTGTAAAAAATTCTATTTTTAATGGTGATACCATTTAACATTCAACTATAGACTGAAAAGAAGACAGCACGTAGTGCAGAAATTAAAATGATTTCTGCATTACGTGCTTTTTTTACTTTACCTATCGTAGTAATCGTGTTAAGATAATTACAACGACAGACGTAGTACGATAGTTGAAGTACTTGAGGGAGGAATTTATGTGATTGGTAGTGATGCAATTCGAGGATACAACGATACCTTTATTCTCTCAATCTTACAATCCGGCGCTTCATATGGTTATGCGATTTCTAAACGCATTCGTGAAATTTCTAAAGAACAATATTCGATTAAAGAAACGACACTTTATTCTGCTTTTACACGTTTAGAGAAAAATGGCTACATTGAATCATTTCCAGGAGAAGTAACGCATGGCAAAAAGCGGACCTATTATCAAATAACCCATGCAGGAGAGTGTTATTTAGAGGAAAAGTTACTAGAATGGGAAGTAACAAAAGACGTCGTCGAAGCATTTGTAAAGGAGATGGGAAAATGAAAATTATAGAAGAATTTATTGATAGCTTATTTTCAGGCGTTGTTGAAACACCTGAAACAAAACAATTAAAGGCGGACTTATTAGCAAATGCTGAGGATCGTTATGAAGATTTGCTCAGCCAAGGAAAATCGGAAAATGAAGCAATTGGTACAATTATTTCTGAATTTGGTACTATTGATGAATTAATGGAAGAATTGAATTTAGAAAATAAACAAGTGGATGAAACAAACGATTCAATGAACGGTTTGCCAGAAATTTCAGTGGAGGAAGGACTTGACTATTTAGCTGTCCAACGTAAAGGTGCTATTCAAATTGGCCTTGGTGTTGTTGCAATCATGGTGGGTGTTGGCTTGCTGGTTGGTATGCGTGGTGTTCTTTCTAACGGTCTTGGTTTAGTTTGTCTTTTCATAGGTGTGGCAATCGGCGTTCCATTATTTATTGTTGCTGGTAATCGGTTTGTTGCAATGGACAAACAACTGGGGCAACGATTGATTCCGATTAAGTTAAAAAAAGAAGTTGCACAAAGAGAACAAAGTTTTCAACGATCATTTATTTTTTGTATGGCAGCGGGCGTCGTTTTTTGTATTTTGGGTTTAATCCCAGTTGTTGTCTTTAGTAGTGGTCTTCATCTGATGATGCGCCGTTCCATGCATCAAATGATGGGGGGACAATATTATAATGGAACGATGGGGATTAGTTGGCTCTTCTTTTTAGTATCGGTTGGCGTCTTCTTGTTTATATTTGGTGGAGTAATTAAAGGAAGTTTTAATAAATTGTTGAATGAAACTTATTTTTATTCAGAACATGTTGGTCATCCTGATTTTGCCCCTCAACAAACAAAAACAGAGGAAGGACCTGTGGGAAATCCTGTCGGTGCAATTATTGCATCCGTTTATTGGCCCTTAGTTGTTGCACTCTATCTATTTATTAGTTTTGTTTTAGGGGATTGGCGGTTTAGTTGGTTAATCTTTATGTTCGCAGGAATCTTTTACAACACCATCCAAGCATTTTTACACAAACATTGAGACAAACCTGTTAATAGTAAAACAGAAAAGTGGGACATTCGTCAAAACGGCTGTCTCACTTTTCTTGTATTTTCGATTGACAAAAGTATTGAACTGGATTACTTTTAACTCATCCAATTGTTGAGGTGATTGCTATGTGGCAACTTAAAAAAGAACAAAATGTTCCCATTTATCGCAGTATTATGGAAATGATTGTTCAAAAGATTCAAACAGGCGAATTATTACCAGGTGAAAAAATCCCTTCGGAACGTAAACTGGCAGAGTACTTGTCTGTCAATCGTTCAACCGTTGTTCATGCATTAGACGAACTGGTGGACTTAGGCTGGATTGTGCGAAAAAGAGGGAGCGGAACGGTTGTCAACGAAGGAAAATGGGGGGTAATGATGACGCCACGAACGGATTGGCATCGTTATTTAGAACAAAATGTGTTCAAACAAGTACATCCCTTGGTGGCAGAGATTGAGTCACGTGCTAAACAAAATTTGCCGACTGACTTAGATATGTATACAGGTGAGTTGCCGTTAGACTTAATTCCCAGTTTCGATTTTCCAGCATTAAATTGGAAACAATTTTTAAAAGAGGAAGCACAAGATGAATTAGGTTATTTGCCGTTAAGAAAAGAAATCCAAGCCATTACAGCAACGGAATATCAGCTTCATTTACCAAGTGAAAGTTTATTGCTTACTTCAGGTGCGCAACAAGCACTTTTTTTAGTTTTGCAAGTTTTATTGAGACAAGGAGATAGTGTTGCCGTAGAAGATCCATCTTTCTTCTATGCCTTACCAATTTTCCAAGCTGCTGGTGTGCGCTTATTTGGTGTGCCCATGACAGAGGAAGGGATTGATCTTGAAGCGCTAGAACAAACAATCCGACAACATCGCATCAAAATGGTTATGGTTAATCCTTCCTTTCAAAATCCCACTGGGACAGTGATGCCTTTAAGAAAAAGAGAACAGCTAGTGAAAGTTTGTCAAACGTATCAAGTTCCTATTTTAGAAGATGATGTTTTTGGGCAGCTAAGTTTTATCCCGAAAACAGTAATTCCTCCTTTAAAAAAATTAGACCCAGATAATGTCTTGTATATCGGTTCGTTGTCAAAAATTTTAGGTTCGACCACGAAAATTGGTTGGTTAAGTGCGCCCGCCTCCGTGACGAAACAAATTGCAGAAGCCAGAAAAATGATGGATGTTTCGTTGAGTATTTTTCCGCAGATGCTCGCTAAAATGGCGATTGAAGATCCTTCTTTTTCTGAAAAAATTACGTTATTAAATAAACAAGTGGAACAACGAGCAACAGCTGTATATCAAGTATTTAAATCGTTGCCAGAATGGGAAGTTTCGCCAGTAAAAGGCGGCTTTTATTTATGGGCACATTGGCGTCAAGGGGCACTTAAGCCAGAAGATTGGCAAGTGTTTTTACGAGAAGGTGTTTTGGTAGCACCAAGTGTAGCTTTTAGTGAAAAACGTGGAAGTATTCGCTTGAACTGTTCCCGAATTTCACCAGAAGAAATTCCTCTTTTTTGTGAGCGAATGGTACGGATTACACGACAGCTTTCTGAAAATAGACAAACAAAAATAGAACAGTAAGTAAGATTTTTCTTATAAAAATCATTTGCTGAGAGAAAACGCTACAACTTCCCTTTTCTAAACGAATATCCAATGCTATACTTAAAAAGTAAAAACAAAAAAACAAATGAGGTGTTTTCCATGTCTTGGGAACAAGTTTACCAACAATGGTTAAATGAAGAAAATATTCCAGAAAATTTAAAAAATGAATTAAAGGACTTAAATACAGACCCTGAAAAATGTGAAGATGCATTTTACGCACCATTAGAATTTGGGACTGCCGGGATGCGCGGGATTTTAGGCGCCGGTATTAATCGGATGAATATCTTTACGGTTCGTCAAGCGACAGAAGGGCTTGCACGTTTTATGGATACGCAAGATCCTGAAACAAAACGTCGCGGTGTAGCCATTGCCTATGATTCACGTCATATGTCTCCAGAATTTGCAATGGAAGCAGCTAAAACATTAGCTAAACATGATATTCCTTCTTTTGTGTTTGAAAGCTTACGACCAACACCAGAATTATCTTTTGCGGTCCGCTACTTTAAAGCTTTTGCGGGAATCATGATTACGGCTTCTCACAATCCAGCTGCCTATAATGGCTACAAAGTCTATGGTGAAGACGGTGGTCAAATGCCGCCAGCTGATGCAGATGCATTAACTAAATATGTTCGTAGTATCGAAAATCCTTTGAAAATTGATGTCTTATCAGATGAAGAAGTTGCCCACAGCGGTTTAATTAACATTGTTGGTGAAGAAGTCGATAACGCGTATTTGAAAGAAATTAAAACAGTTACGATTAATCAAGAATTAATTAACGAAATGGGTAAAGAATTAAAATTAGTTTACACTCCCTTACATGGAACTGGGAAAATGTTAGGAGAAAAGGCATTAAAACAAGCCGGTTTTGAAAAATTTGTTTTAGTACCTGAGCAAGCCGTTGCTGATCCTGACTTTACTACAGTTAAGTCACCAAACCCTGAAGAACATTCAGCTTTTGAATACGCGATTCGTTTAGGGGAAAAAGAAGGCGCTGATTTATTGATTGCAACAGATCCAGATGCTGATCGTTTAGGTGCTGCTGTGCGGATGCCAAACGGAGACTACCAAGTATTAACAGGAAATCAATTAGGTTCAATTATGATTCATTATATTTTAGAAGCCCATCAACAAGCAGGCACGTTGCCTCAAAATGCTGCGGTTCTAAAATCAATCGTTTCTAGTGAACTTGCTACAGCGATTGCTGAGAAATATAATACGAAGATGTTTAATGTTTTAACAGGTTTCAAATTTATTGCTGAAAAAATTCAACAATACGAAGAAGACCATAGTCAAACGTTTATGTTTGGTTTTGAAGAAAGTTATGGTTACTTAGTGAAACCTTTTGTTCGTGATAAAGATGCGATTCAAGCGTTAGTTTTATTAGCAGAAGTAGCGGCTTTTTACAAAAAACAAGGAAAAACATTATACGATGGCTTACAAGATATCTTTGAAGAATTTGGTTACTTTGAAGAAAAAACTATTTCCGTAACAATGAGCGGAATTGAAGGCAGCGGTAAAATCAAAGCTTTAATGGCAAAATGTCGTGAACAAGCGCCAACTGAGTTTGCCGGGATTCAAGTTGCTCAAACGGAAGATTTTAAAGAATTAACACGCACTTTTGCAGATGGTCAAACAGAACAATTACAAACGCCTCCTTCTGATGTGCTGAAATATCATTTAGAAGATGGCAGTTGGATTGCTATCCGACCATCAGGAACAGAACCAAAAATTAAATTCTATCTAGCGACAAAAGCAAAAAGTAGTTCAGAAGCTTCTGAAAAAATTGCTGCGTTTGAAGCAGTCGTTAATGAATTAACAAAATAAAATAAACGAAACAGGCTGTACGGAAAAAAGTACGAATGTTAGTGTTTGTGTCAAAAGCTAATTGACTTTTGACACAAACACTTTATTTAACTAAGGAGGGAATGCTATGAAAATTGGCTTTATCGGTGCTGGCAGTATGGGCGGTGCCATGATTAAAGGGTTACTGAAAGCTGAGGCAGTCAAGAAGGAACATTTATATGTGAAAGGCGGCTCAAGTGGAACAGCAGAAGCACTTCAAAAAGAGTGGGGCTTTCAACTTGTCACAGATTATGCACTTTTCCAAGAATGTAAGGTTATTTTTATTGCGACAGGAGCAAAGGTCGTGTTACCTGTCCTTCAGGAATTAGCCCCTCATTTTTCCAACGAAAGTTTATTGATTTCTGTTGCAACAGGTCATACCATACAAGAAGCACAAATGGCCCTTGGCAATAAAGAAGCCAAAGTTGTTCATGCCATTCCTAATACACCAGTTAGCGTGAATCAAGGCGTGATTGGCGTAGCCTTGGCACCAACAATTGAAGGCCAAACGAAGGACCTGGTAATGGAACTTCTTGCTACTTTAGGGTTAGTCAAAGAAATTCGTGAAGCGCAACTGGAAACTTTTGGTACTGTGGCTGGTTGCAGTCCAGCTTTTGTTGATATCTTTATGGAAGCATTGGGAGATGCAGCAGTCTTAGAAGGGTTACCAAGAGACTTATCTTATGAAATTGTCGCTCAAATGATAAAAGGAACGGCGACCTTAGCCTTAGACACGAAAAAACATCCAGGAGCATTGAAAGATGAAGTGACTTCTCCAGGAGGAAGTACGATTCGCGGTGTTGTAGCTCTAGAAAAAAATGGCTTCCGTTATGCCGTGATGGATGCAGTTCAGCAAGCCAACCACGAATAGATGAAGAAAGTTGGAAAATCGACAAGTTTGTCATTTTTCCAACTTTCTTTGTGCCATATTTTTCGTAGGAAAGAACAATCGCAGTTCTTATTTTAAAAAACTCTGTGTTATAATGAGTGCAAAGTGAGGCGACTATAATGAAACAAATGGAAGAAATCAAACAAGTAAGTCAATTATATAAAGTATTAAGTGATCCAACACGTTTAAGAATTTTGCTACTTTTAAAAGAAGGCGAGCATAATGTAACGGCGATTAGTGAACAATTGGGAATGGAACAGTCCGCCGTTTCTCATCAACTAAAATTATTAAGAGATAGCCGGGTTGTCAAGGCACGTCGTGAAGGAAAAACGATTTTTTATACATTAGATGATCATCATGTAATAGATATTTTAAATCAGACCTTTGAGCATATTGAACATCGATAAAAAGTAGGGAAAAAATAGCGTAACTAGAATAGCGCTGTTGATGGAGGTAAAAATGAAGGATACCTTAAAGATCGGGTTACTAGGATTAGGGACTGTAGGCACTGGCGTTTTAACTCTTTTGAAAGAACATCAAGAGAAAATTTCACAAGTGACAGGAATGAATGTAGTCATTGAAAAAGCATTTGTCCGAAATCTTGAAACGAAACAAGCGCAAGCGGAAGAATACGGTCTGTCTTTAACAACTTCAATTGATGATATTTTAGAAGATAAAGAGATTCAAATCGTTGTGGAATTAATGGGAACCATTGAACCAGCTAAAACCTATATCATGAAAGCTTTAGAAAAAGGCAAACATATTGTGACTGCCAATAAAGATTTACTGGCGCAACATGGGAGTGAATTAGTAGCGTTAGCCCAAAAACATCATTGTGATTTATATTACGAAGCAAGTGTTGCTGGCGGGATTCCAATTTTAAGAACAATTGCTAATAGCTTAGCGGCAGACAATATTCAACAAGTTTTAGGGATTGTGAACGGTACGACGAATTATATGCTTACGCAAATGGTTTCTGCTGATAAAAGTTATGAAGAAGCTTTAGCAGAAGCGCAAGCGTTGGGATTTGCTGAAGCGGATCCGACAAATGATGTCGATGGAATTGACGCAGCCTATAAAATGGTTATTTTAAGTCAATTTGCTTTTGGGATGAATGTTTCATTACCACAAGTTGATATTCGTGGAATTCGCGGATTGTCTTTAGATGATGTCGCTATGGCTAAACAACTGGGGTATGAAATCAAATTGATTGGCTCTGCTGAACAAAATGAGAATAGTATCTCGGTAGAAGTGGCGCCTATGCTAGTCAATCAAAAGCACCCTATTGCATCTGTTCGGAATGAGTACAATGCAGTATTTATTAAAAGTGCAGGCGTGGGGGAATCAATGTATTACGCTCCAGGAGCTGGCGCTAAACCGACAGCAACCAGTGTGGTCAGTGATTTAATTACGATTGCTAAAAACATTCGCTTGGCAACGACTGGCCATATGTTCAATTCGTATCAACATAAAACCCAATTGACGAGTTCCGAAAATGTATTTGGGCAGTACTATTTTTCATTAGATGTTCCAGATACACCAGGACAATTTTTGCAGTTGACGCAATTAATGACTAAAGCAGAAGTCAGTTTTGATCAATTAGTTCAACAGAAATCAGATGGACAGCGAGCAAGAATTGTTGCCATTACACACCAAATATCAAAAGCACAAATGCAACAAGTTGTGACAGCTATTCAAAATACGGAAGCCTTTCAGTTATTGAATGTAATGAAGGTTATAGGAGATGAGTAAACATGTATGAAGGTTTGTTAAAACAGTATCAAGCGTATTTGCCCGTAACAGAAAAAACACCAATGATTTCTTTAGCCGAAGGAAATACGCCACTGATTCCTTTACCTAATTTCTCCAAAGAATTAGGTATTCAACTATATGGAAAATACGAAGGCTTAAATCCCACTGGCTCATTCAAAGATCGCGGGATGGTGATGGCTGTAGCAAAAGCGGTAGAAGAAGGTGCCAAAGCGATTGTTTGTGCTTCTACAGGAAATACTAGTGCCGCCGCTGCTGCGTATGCCACAAGAGCAGGTATTAAAGCGTATGTAGTGATTCCAGAAGGAAAAATCGCACTGGGAAAATTGGCGCAAGCTATTATGTATGGGGCGGACATTATTTCGATTCCAGGTAACTTTGATGAAGCATTAAAAGCGGTGCGAGAGATTGCGAAAACTGAGGCAGTTGCGCTAGTTAATTCAGTGAATCCTTATCGCTTAGAAGGGCAAAAGACAGCAGCTTTTGAAGTTTGTGAACAATTAGGTCAAGCGCCCGATGTCTTAGCGATTCCAGTTGGAAATGCCGGCAATATTTCCGCTTACTGGAAAGGCTTTAAAGAATGGCATGAAAAACAAGGAACAACTTTACCAAGAATGCATGGTTTTGAAGCAGAAGGTGCCGCAGCAATCGTGAAAGGCCAAGTGATTGAACAACCTGAAACTGTGGCAACAGCGATCCGGATTGGAAATCCTGCTAGTTGGCAACTAGCAGAACAGGCACGGGATGAATCCGGTGGTTTCATTGATGCCGTGACAGATCAAGAAATTTTAACGGCTTACCGAAAAATTGCTGCTCAAGATGGGGTTTTCATTGAACCTGGTTCGGCTGCTTCATTAGCTGGAGTTATTCAACATGTTAAAAGCGGTAAAATCAAAGCAGGTGAAACCGTCGTGGTAGTCTTTACTGGTAACGGACTGAAAGATCCTGATACAGCAATGGAGACAGAAGTAGCTATTTCAAAAATGAGTGACGTGGAAGAAATGCGTCTGCACTTACGAAAAGGAGTCGCAACACTATGAAAATAAGAGTACCTGCCACTAGTGCCAACTTAGGACCTGGCTTTGATTCATGTGGCATTGCATTATCCGCTTATTTAACAATCAACGTTTTAGGTGAAAGTGAATTTTGGGAAATTCAACATACTTTGGGAGAAGAGATTCCTACTAATGAAGAGAATTTATTAATTCAAACGGCATTGAAAATTGCACCAGAATTAACACCAAAAGTTATTCGGATGGTTTCTGACATTCCCCTTGCAAGAGGACTAGGCAGTAGCTCAAGTGTGATTGTAGCAGGCATTGAATTAGCTAACCGACTAGCACATTTAAATTTGTCCCCTAAAGAAAAAGTCCGTTTGGCCACAGAGATGGAAGGACATCCGGATAATGTGGCCCCAGCTATTTTAGGAGATTTCGTGGTGGCTAGCCATGTAGAAAACCAAGTCTACCATGTCAAACATCACTTTCCAATGTGTGATGTCATTGCATTTATTCCAGAGGAACCGTTATTTACCGAAAAAAGTCGTGCTGTTTTGCCCGAAAAATTGGCTTATAAAGAAGCGGTCGCGGCCAGCTCAATTGCCAATGTTATGATTGCCGCAATTTTAAACGGGGATTTACCTTTAGCAGGCAAAATGATGGAACAAGATAAATGGCATGAAACGTATCGTCGTTCATTGGTTCCTCACTTAAAAGAAATTCGTCGTTTAACTCAGCAAAAAGGTGCTTATGGCTCTTTCTTAAGCGGTGCTGGACCTACTGTGCTAATCTTGTCGCCAGAAGAACGAACCAACGAAATTGTTCAAAGTTTGGAAAAATTGTCTACCAAAGCGAGCATTCAAATTTTCAATATTGATCAAGAAGGCGTTCAAGTCTTTTAAAAAAACGAGAAAAAATCACTAGTGATTTTTTCTCGTTTTTTTTTTAATCCTCGGCTGTTTCCGTGGAATAATAACTATGATCTTCTAAGTTCAAAGCATTAAGAATCATTGAGGCAGTTTCTTCAATTGAAAGAGAAGCGACATCAATAACGATACAACCTAATTTTTGATAAAGATCATTAGCAAAAGCCAGTTCTCGCCGAATTTTTTCAATATCTGAATAAGAAGTATTTTCAGGTAATCCATATGCGCGCATTCGTTCTTTACGAATCCCGTTTAAAACATTGGGATCGTTGGTTAAGCCAACAATTTTTTTAGGGTCCATTTCGAATAATTGTTTCGGTAAATGTGCTTCAGGAATTAGTGGCAAATTAGCAACTTTTAAGTTCTTGTTGGCTAAAAAGAGACTTAGCGGTGTTTTAGAAGTTCGGGAAACGCCAAGAAGTAACACATCCGCTTCTAAAAAGCCTCGTGGGTCCTTGCCATCGTCATATTTGACAGCAAATTCCATTGCTTCAATTCGTTTAAAATAATTTTCATTCAGATGATGTAAGGCACCTGGTTCCCGCATGGGCGCGACACCTGTTAATCGTTCGATTTCCGCAACTGGTGGTGTCAAAATGTCAAAATGGAACAATTGATGCTCATTGAAAAATTGATTAGCAATCGCCACGAGATGATCATTAATAATAGTATGCAGTACCATGGCCTCTGCTTTTTTGGCATCTTCTAACGCTTGCACCAGTTTATCTTCGTCTTTAACGAATGTTCGTCTAATCAAAGTAAAATCAACAGTGGGGTACTGGGCCATTGAAGCAGCCGCCAATTTTGAAGCGGTCTCGCCAGCAGAATCTGAGATGACAAAAATCGTCACACATTTTTTTTCTTCAGAAATAGTCATAGAGGGTAAGTCCTTTCTTGCATTTTTAATAATTTTATTATACCATAAGTCCAGAATCTATTTCGTAATGATTCTGATTTAGGTTGGCGAGGGAGGAAATGGCGATGGCACCAGTAAAAACCAATATTGAACAAGCCTTAGAAACCATGAAAGCCAGTGGATTAAAATATACTAAAAAACGAGAATTACTGATGAGCTATTTGATTAAGCGAAATCGGTATGTTTCTGCACGTGAAGTGTATGAATTTATGAATGAAACCTTTAAAGGAGTCAGTTATGATACGGTTTATCGTAACTTGCATGACTTTGAGCGCTTGGAATTGCTGGAAAAAACAGAATTAAATGGCGAGCAAAAGTTTCGCTTCCGTTGTTGCCAAGAGGTGGAACATCATCATCACTTTATTTGTACGGTTTGTGGCAAAACGGAAGAAATTCACATGTGTCCGATGAATTTTTTCGAAGAACAGTTAAAAGGTTGTTCAATTGAAGGACATCGCTTTGAAATACTTGGTCGTTGTGCCGATTGTTGCGAAAAATAGCGAATAAGACGAAAAATCAAACAAAAATTTCGTATTTTATCAGTAGAGTGGTTGACGGTTATTTATGCTTTAGCTATAATATAACAAGGACAGTATTTTAATTTGTGGGTTTTTCCCACAAATAAGAAAAACGGTTACTTTTTAAGCTCGGAGGGAGGGAATAACATGTCAAAAACAGTCGTTCGTAAAAACGAATCTCTTGATGATGCTCTTCGTCGCTTCAAACGTTCCGTTTCAAAAGCGGGTACTTTACAAGAATCACGTAAACGTGAATTCTACGAAAAACCAAGTGTAAAGCGTAAGAAAAAATCTGAAGCAGCTAGAAAACGTAAAAAATTCTAGTTTTGAATGAATTGGAGTTGGTGGTATGTCATTGCTAACCACATTGAATGACGACATTAAAACAGCGATGAAAGCTAAAGACAAAGAAACTTTAGCCGTACTTCGTATGTTAAAGACTGCCATTCAAAATGATCAGATTAAAGCGGGCCGTGAATTGAACGGAGAAGAAGAACTCACTGTATTGTCTCGTGAGATGAAACAGAGAAAAGATTCTTTATCAGAGTTTGAAAAGGCGGGACGCGACGATCTTGTTGAAAAAGTAAAAGTTGAAATAGCAATTGTTGAAAAATATATGCCTCAACAACTAACGGAGGAAGAAATTCGTCAACTAGTTCAAGAGGTAATGACGCAAACTGGCGCCACTTCACCAAAAGATTTTGGTAAAGTGATGGGCGCTATGATGCCGAAAGTCAAAGGCAAAGCCGATGGCAACCAAGTTAACGCAATTGTGAAAGAATTATTACAAGAAAACTAAGAGCGTTATCGAAACTAGGACAGGATACTGTCCTAGTTTTTTTATGCAAAGAGAAAACCGGTAGCTTTTTACGGTTTTCTCTTTTTTGACTTTCAAAGTCAAATCAGGTACGACTTCTTTTTAAACAGATAAGAATGTGGTATCATTGTAAAGGACTATATAATAAAGGAGATGGACGTTTTTTGACAGATAATCAGTCAAAATCTTTGGAATTAATACTTACTGATTCTGATGATGCACACATGCTTTTAGGAACACATGATAAACATATCAAATTTTTAGAAGAGAATACCCACGTAACGATTAATAGTCGTGGCGAAGTTATTCAGTTAATTGGCGAATCATCAGAGGTAGAGTTAGTCGCTTCCGTGTTAAGAGCGCTACAAACATTAATTCAACGAGGCATCAAAGTGCATACGCCAGATGTCGTTTCTGCTTTAAAAATGGCCAAAGCTGGAAATTTAGAGGCGTTTATTGCCATGTATGAAGAAGAAATTATGAAGGACCATCATGGTCGGGCCATCCGAATTAAGAATGTTGGTCAAAAAAAATATATCGATGCAGTTAAAACTCATGACGTCATTTTCGGGGTGGGACCTGCGGGAACAGGAAAAACCTTTTTAGCCGTGGTGATGGCAGTAGCAGCCTTAAAAAAAGGCGAAGTACAAAAAATTATTTTAACTCGTCCAGCGGTGGAAGCTGGCGAAAGCTTGGGCTTTTTACCAGGTGACTTAAAAGAAAAAGTCGATCCTTATTTACGTCCAGTTTACGATGCCTTGTATCAAATTTTTGGTATGGATCATACAAATCGTTTAATGGAACGCGGCGTTATTGAAATTGCCCCGCTTGCTTATATGCGTGGTCGTACATTGGATGATGCTTTTGTCATTCTAGATGAAGCACAAAATACCACGGTTGCCCAAATGAAAATGTTTTTAACTCGTTTAGGGTTTAGTTCAAAAATGATTGTTAATGGAGATACTAGTCAGATTGACTTGCCACGTGGTGTAACAAGTGGTTTAGTTAACGCCGAGCGTACGTTAAAAGACATTGAAAAAATTGCCTTTGTAAATTTTGAAGCCAGTGACGTTGTGCGTCATCCGGTTGTAGCACAAATTATTCAAGCCTATGAAAAAGAACAACAAAAGCATTCCTAAGCAGTTAGGGAAGGAGTGAAAGTACCTTTTGAAAAAAGTACTTACAAAGTTAGGGGATCGTTTAGGTAAAGCCTATTTACCTATTTTATTAGCCGTTTTTTCTCTTCTTTTATTTATGATTATGTTTGGCAGCGTCCATCAGAAAAGAGTAGAAATTAAAGAAGGTCAACTGGCCGAGAAAACCATTCGTGCAAATAAAAATATCGAGAATACCTACGAAACAGAACAAAGAAAAAAATTGGCAGCAGAAGCTGTCACACCCGAATATATTTATCAAGAAGATACGGCATCTGTCCAACATAATCGTATTGATAAATTATTTAAATTGATTGATTCTGCGAATGAAAAAGTAGACAAAGAGTACAGCAACAAGCAAGCGAAGGCCAAAAAGGAAGAAACGATTCCTGCGCCGACCGTGGAAGAACGAGTAGCTAGCTTAAAATCATTATTTGAATCTTTACCGCAAGATGAAGTTACGTTTTATCAAAGTTTTCCTAATGTTTTTTATCAAACAATCTTTACATTAACCTCTGAGCAATTAGATAAGGTTCGTTCAGAAAGTTTGATGTTGGTGGATGACGCAATGCAAAATCACGTTCGAGAATCTGATTTGGATAAAATTCGCCAAGAAGCTAACGGTAAAATTCAATACTTAGATATTACGAGTACCATGCAACAAGTTATTCGTTACATTGTTAACCAAGGGATTGTGGTAAACGATATTGCCAATGAAAAACGAACAGAAGAGCTACGCCAAAAAGCGATGAATGCTGTTCAACCCGCAATGATTTATCAAGGCGAAATTATTGTTCGTGAAGGTACTCAAATTGATGCAAAAGCGGTCGAAAAACTTGAGTTACTAGGAATGACTAGTCAAAATACCTCTATTTTTCCGATGGTGGCATTAGCATTAGCTATTTTACTTCAAGTTGAAGTGTTAATTTTCTTTACAAAACAAGTGACTGAGCCTTCGCGACAACGCTCGTTTATTATCTTTTACACGGGTGCTATGCTAATCAGTGTTATTTTAATGAAATTCTTCCAGATTTTCCAAACAGAGCAGTTGATGTATATTCCCTTGTTCTATCCAGCAGCCTTTGCGCCGCTGATTCTAAATCATTTTGTGAATCGTCGTTCAGGGATAATCGCTGCCATTTTCCAAGTCGTTTTTGCGTTATTTATCTTTTATAATTCTATCGGCACAAACTCGTTGACGGTTATTCTGATTATGTACTTATTCTCAGGATTTCTAGCAACAGTTGTTAAACGGAAACGGATGAGTGAGCAAGTTTTCCCAGCTTTAATGTGGGTAGTGGTCTTTCCTGTTTTCATGGCGGTTGTCTTAATGATTTATCAAGGGATGAGTTTAACAGATGGTAAAACGTGGACAGCTTTAATTTGTGCAAGTGCAGGAACGGTACTTTCATTTTTAGCAACAATGGGCTTGCATCCATATATCGAATTATTAGTGACCGATGATAGTATGATTGTCTTGAATGAATTAAGTAATCCGAACCATCCGTTGTTAAAACAACTGTTAGAAGAAGCGCCAGGTACCTATCATCATAGCATGATGGTGGCTAGTTTGAGTGCTAACGCTGTTGCTGAGATTGGCGGGCGGTCGCTATTAACACGAGTTGCTTGTTATTACCATGACATTGGCAAAATTAAACACGCCAATTTCTTTGTGGAAAACTTACCTGCTGGTGCAGAAAATCCACATAACTTTTTATTACCAGAAGATAGTAAACAAATTATTTTTGGCCACGTAATTGATGGCGCCAAAATTTTAGAAGAGTACAATATGCCGCAAATGGTGATTGACATTTGTCGTCAACATCATGGCACAACATTGATGAAATTTTTCTATGTGAAAGCAAAAGAACGCAATCCTGAAATTAAAGAATCCGACTTCCGTTATCCTGGACCACGTCCACAAACACGAGAAGCAGGGATTGTGAGTATTGCTGATACTTGTGAGGCTGCTGTGCGGGCGATGGATCATCCGACCAACGAAAAAATTCAAGCCTTTGTGCATAATGTGATTCAAGACAGAATCTCAGATGGCCAATTAGATGAATGTGGGTTAACGATGAAAGAGATTCGCATCATTGAAAAATCATTAATTAATGGATTATGCAGTACCTTCCATTCACGGATTAAGTATCCAAAAATGAAAGCTGAAGCAGAAGAAATGAAAGATGAACAAGAAAAGAGAGATGACTAATGGATATTACTTTCATTGATGAAACCGAGAAAGTACCAACAGAAGAAATCAAAGAAATCGAAAACTTGCTGCAATTTGCAGCGGGTTTTCTAGAAATTGCCGAAGATACGGAGATGTCGGTGACTTTTACAGATAACGCAGGTATCCAAGTGATTAATCGTGACTATCGGGGCAAAGATATGCCTACAGATGTCATCAGTTTTGCTTTAGAGGATGAAGGGGAAGACGAATTGCCAATTATTTTTGATGATGAAGAGTTGGCAGAGCTACCACGGAATCTAGGTGATTTAATTATTTCAACAGAGCGAGCAGCAGAACAAGCAGTTGAATATGGGCACACATTGGAACGAGAAATGGGCTTTTTGGCAGTACATGGCTTTTTACATTTGAATGGGTACGATCATATGGAACCTGAAGATGAAAAAGAAATGTTTGGTTTACAGAAAGAGATTTTAGATGCGTATGGCCTTAAAAGATGAGCAAACAGGAAAAAATAAACATTTTATTAATTCATTAGAATTTGCCTGGCAAGGAATCAAAACAGTTTTTCGAGAAGAACGTAATATGCGCAAACATGTGGCGTTTGGTGTCACGGCCATTGTGTTTGGTTTCTTGTTTTCCTTAACACTTGCTGAATGGCTGTGGTTGTTATTGGCTGTTTTTCTTGTCTGGTTGGCAGAAATTATCAACACAATTTTTGAAAATGTCGTAGATATGTTTACGGATTTTCACTTTCATCCAATCGGAAAAAAAGTTAAAGACATGGCCGCAGGAGCTGTTTTATTAACAGCCGGTTTCGCAGTGCTAGTAGGACTAATTCTATTTGTACCAAAAATTTTACAAATCATTCAAATGTGGAAATAAGAGGAGAAATACAATGACAACTGAACATAAATCTGGTTTCGTAGCCATTGTCGGCAGACCAAATGTTGGAAAATCAACATTGTTAAATCGAATTGTCGGCCAAAAAATTGCAATTATGAGTGACAAAGCACAAACAACTCGTAATAAGATTCAAGGAATTTATACAATTCCTGAAGCACAAATTGTTTTTATCGATACTCCAGGGATTCACAAACCTAAACACCGCTTAGGCGATTTCATGGTGGAAAGTGCCTATAATGCGATGCGTGAAGTAGATGCTACTTTATTTATGGTAAGTGCTGATCAAAAACGCGGGAAAGGTGACGACTTTATTATTGAACGATTGAAAAATAATAATAGTCCAGTCTACTTGATTATTAATAAAATTGACAAAGTCCATCCAGATGATTTATTGAGTATCATTGAAGACTATTCGAAACAAATGGACTTTAAAGAAATTATTCCCATTTCTGCCACTGAAGGAAATAATTTTGAGCATTTGATGGATGTTCTCGTTGAGCAAATGCCAGAAGGACCACAGTATTTCCCTGATGACCAAATTACGGATCATCCAGAATATTTTATCGTTTCCGAATTAATTCGTGAAAAGGTGTTACTTTTAACAAGAGATGAGATTCCTCATTCTGTCGCTGTCGTTGTGGACTCAATGAAACGGGATGAAAACGATAAAGTCCATGTCCAAGCAACTATTATTGTAGAACGGGACAGTCAAAAAGGCATCATCATTGGCAAAGGCGGAAAAATGCTGAAACAAATTGGTACCAAGGCGCGTCAAGATATTGAATATTTATTAGATGACAAAGTGTATTTGGAGCTGTGGGTAAAAGTCCAAAAAGACTGGCGTGACAAAAAAATCTATTTACAAGATTTTGGTTATCGCAAAGAAGAATATTAAGAAAGTAGTGTTTGGGAAGTGAGTGTATAAACGAACTTTCCAAACACTACACTAATTTACATAAGAAATGGAAGTGAATTGAATGGCATTAGGGGAGACCAAAGGCATTATTTTATTTACGAAGGATTTTAAAGAGAAGGATAAACTCGTCAAAATTTTTACAGAATCATATGGAAAATTGATGTTTTTTGTGAAAGGCGCGCATCGAAAAAATAATCCTCTTTTGCCAGCGATTCTGCCATTTACAGAAGCCGTCTACATCGGAAATTTTAGAGAAGAAGGCTTATCTTTTCTCAATAGCAGCAAAGGAGTTCAACCTTTTCGAAACATTCAACAAGATATATTTATTAACGCATATGGAACATATATTTTAAACTTAGTCGATGCAGCAATTGAAGATCAGCACTATGATCCGAACTTATTTCAATTTACCCACATGGCATTATCCGCTTTAAATGAGCAAAAAGATCCGGAAATCATTACAAATATTTTTGAAAGTCAATTGTTAGAACGGTTTGGTGTACGACCAGAATGGCATCATTGTGTGGCTTGTGGCGAAACACAAGGGAAATTTGATTATTCCTCAAAATATAGCGGTGTGCTTTGTGAAAAACATTGGCATTTAGATGAACAGCGCTACCATGCAGATCCTAGAGCAATTCATTTTATTCGCTTATTTTCGCAAGTCTCCTATGAAAAAGTCCAAAACATTCAAGTAAAAGAAGAAACTAAGAAGAGTATTCGAGAAACGATTGATATGTTATACGATGAATATGTCGGTTTGCATTTAAAAAGCAAAAAATTTATTGATCAAATGAAAACGTGGGAAAATACGTTGAAAATTCCACCACGAAAGAAGGAAGAAAAAGAAACATAAACAAGCAGACGTTTTTCTGAAAAAAAATTTGACAACTTCCCTCAGACACCGTATTATGATAGAGAAGTTAAATACGTACGAAGAAAAAGAGAAGTAAAAAGAACCCTCTGTTAAGCGAATCTGGGAGAGTGGGAGCCAGAAACACGGAACTTTTGAAAGGCACTTTGGAGTACGACAAACGAAGCTGCCGATGAACACATCGGAAGTAGGGTGGAACCGCGATAATTATTCGTCCCTATGTCTATTAATAGGCATGGGGACTTTTTGCATGTTCCTCACTGCGACTGACACAAAGTGTCAGAGCAGATGTGGAACAGTACAAGGTGACCAAAGGGAACGTTGTCTCCTCTATGTTAAAACAAACTGCTTAGCCAAAAACATGGAGTAGATGATGAACAGTACAAGGTGACCAAAGGGAACGTTGTAACCGAATAAAAAAAGCAAACAGTTAACACCAAAAGAAAAAATAGTAACGTTTATTCAAAAAAGCTCAATTGGCGCAAATGCGACAGAGTAGATGATGAACAGTACAAGGTGACCAAAGGGAACGTTGTCTCCTCTATGTTAAAACAAACTGCTTAGCCAAAAACATGGAGTAGATGATGAACAGCACAAGGTGACCAAAGGGAACGTTGTCTCCTCTGTGTTAAAACAAACTGCTTAGCCAAAAACATGGAGTAGATGTGGAACGTTATAACAGCATAAAAATTATCCCATTCTACAAAATTGTTTCTCTGTAGCCCTTTTTAAATTTACATTCCCGAAGCAAAGCCAATCCCTATGTCTATAAAAAATATTCCAAGGAGGAAAACAATGAAAAACAAGTTAACCGTACAAGAAATGATTTTAACCTTGCAAAAATTTTGGTCATCTAATGGCTGTATGTTAATGCAAGCCTATGATACAGAAAAGGGAGCCGGCACCATGAGTCCTTACACGTTTTTACGTGCCATTGGACCTGAACCATGGAATGCTGCCTACGTAGAACCTTCTCGTCGTCCAGCTGATGGACGCTATGGTGAAAATCCAAACCGTCTATACCAACATCATCAATTCCAAGTTGTAATGAAGCCTTCTCCTGAAAATATCCAAGAACTTTATCTAGAAAGTTTGAAATTATTAGGAATTGATCCATTAGAACATGACATTCGTTTTGTAGAAGATAACTGGGAAAATCCCTCAATGGGTTGTGCTGGTTTAGGTTGGGAAGTTTGGTTAGATGGCATGGAAATTACCCAATTTACGTATTTCCAACAAGTTGGCGGCTTACAATGTCATCCTGTCACTTCTGAAATTACTTACGGGTTAGAACGCTTGGCATCATATATCCAAGAAGTCGAAAGTGTCTATGATTTAGAATGGACACAAGGCGTTAAATATGGTGAAATTTTTGTGCAACCTGAATATGAACATTCAAAATATTCCTTTGAAATTAGTAACCAAGAAATGCTTTTAGAAAACTTTGACAAATTTGAAAAAGAAGCTAAACGCTGTATTGAAGAAAGCTTAGTTCATCCAGCCTATGATTATATTTTAAAATGTAGCCATACATTCAATTTATTAGATGCTCGCGGCGCTGTCTCTGTAACGGAACGTGCAGGATATTTAGCCCGCATTCGGAATATGGCTCGTTCCGTAGCGAAAATTTTTGTGGCTGAACGTGAAAAATTAGGGTTCCCATTATTAAATAAAGATCAAAGTGTATCCAAGGAGGCAGAATAACATGGCAAAAGATTTATTATTAGAAATTGGCTTAGAAGAAATGCCCGCACATGTTGTCACACCAAGCCGTATCCAACTTGAAGAAAAAGTAATCAAATTTTTAGATGAACATCATTTAGACTATGAAACAGTGCAATCCTTTGCCACACCTCGTCGCTTAGCCGTGAAAGTAACTGCGATTCCTGAAAAACAAGCAGATGTTGAAGAAGAAGTAAAAGGTCCAGCGAAAAAGATTGCTTTAGATGCTGAAGGAAATTGGTCAAAAGCTGCACAAGGTTTTGTACGCGGCCAAGGAGTTACAACTGAGGACATTGTTTTCAAAGAATTAAATGGCGTCGAATATGTCTATGTGACGAAGTTTACCAAAGGCCAAAGTGCCAAAGAGGTATTAACAAAATTAAATGACGTGATTACAAGTCTAACTTTCCCAGTAACAATGCACTGGGCAAACTATGATTTCGAATATATTCGTCCAATTCATTGGATTGTGGCACTACTTGATGATGAAGTAATTCCTTTCAAAGTGTTAGACGTGACGACAGGGCAAACTTCTCGTGGCCACCGTTTCTTGGGAGACGATGTGACGTTCCAACATGCTAATGAATATGAAACAAAATTAAAAGAACAATTTGTAGTGGTTCAACCGAATGAACGGAAACAAATGATTGTTGATCAAGCGAACGCACTCGCTGCTGAAAAAAATTGGCAGTTAGCTTTAGATGAAGAGTTACTGGAAGAAGTTACGAATTTAGTGGAATATCCAACTGCATTTGTAGGCAGTTTTGATGAAAAATATTTATCTGTTCCAGATGAAGTATTAGTGACTTCTATGAAAGAACACCAACGTTACTTTGAAGTTCGTAACGACCAAGGCTTATTAATGCCGCATTTTATCGCTGTTCGTAATGGGGATAATGTTCACCTTGAAAACGTGATTAAAGGAAATGAAAAAGTGTTAATTGCTCGTTTAGAAGATGCAGAATTCTTTTACAATGAAGATAAAAAATTAACGATTGAAGCATGTGTTGAAAAACTAAAAAATGTGACTTTCCATGAAAAGATTGGCTCAATTTATGAAAAAATGCAACGGGTTGCTTTAATTGCACAAATCATTGGTCGAAAAGTTGGCTTATCTGAGGATGAATTGGAAGATTTAAAACGTGCCTCTGAAATTTATAAATTTGACTTAGTAACAAATATGGTTGGTGAATTCCCAGAATTACAAGGAATTATGGGAGAAAAATATGCCTTATTACAAGGCGAAAAACCAGCCGTAGCAACGGCGATTCGAGAACACTATTTACCAACTTCCAGTGAAGGTGAATTGCCAGAAACAGCAATCGGGGCTGTTTTAGCCTTAGCCGATAAGCTTGACAGCGTCTTTTCATTCTTCTCAGTTGGTATGATTCCAACAGGTTCTAACGATCCTTATGCACTTCGTCGTCAAACCTATGGCGTTATCCGAATTATTGAAGATAAAGGCTGGACCTTCCCATTAGTCCAATTACAAACAGAAGTTGATGAAGCAGTGAATCAAGATGTTGAGAAATATGGCGTTTTACTAAACGAAGGACAAGCAGAAGTCGTTGAATTTGTGAAAGCTCGCTTACGTCAATTATTAATGACGAAAAATGTTCGCCATGACATTATCGATGCAGTGGTGTCTGCTGAGCAAGCCGATTTATCGAAATTATTTGCTTCAGCGAATATTTTAAAAAGCCGTTTTGAAGATCAAGATTTTAAACCATCAATGGAAGCCTTAACGCGTGTTATTAATTTAGCGAAAAAAGGTCAAGAACTTTTAGGTGATACTGAAGAAGGGATTGATCCAAGTCTGTTTGAAAATAAGGCAGAAAAAGAACTGTATCAAGCAGTTAACGATTTATCTGAAGCATTTGCGACACGCACGATTGCAGAAAACTATGAAGCACTAGTAAATCTACGTCCGTTAATTGATGCGTACTTCAATGAAACGATGGTTATGGTTGAGGATGAAAAAGTCAAACAAAACCGATTAAAACAATTAATGCAAATTGCTAAAATGGCGTTATCAATTGCTAGCTTAGATTTATTAATTGTAAAATAAAAAGCGCTGCTTTTCGACCGCTAAGGAGGAACCGACAGCATGTCTGAAACAACGTTTGAACAAATTTTAACACAATTATCAAAGCCAGCTGTTCGTGCACTAACGAATGAAAAAATCGACAGTGTGGATGAACTCTACGCACGAGGCCGAAAAGCGTTACTTTCGTTGCATGGCTTTGGTCCAAAGTCTATTCGAACTATTGAAGAGATGACTGGGAAAGAATTGAAGTAAAAAAAGGATCGCCGTTTGGAACTGACCCAATAAACTGAGACAAAATAAAAAAGCACCTCTTGTTGAATTCACG